>Ga0302193_10000003_pt1 | contig 256528 bp, 206 predicted proteins | sample II_Bog_E3_3_FD_200228 | JGI IMG/M metagenome (GOLD analysis project Ga0302193, IMG submission 200228) | Peat permafrost microbial communities from Stordalen Mire near Abisko, Sweden - II_Bog_E3_3 | ecosystem: Environmental > Terrestrial > Soil > Wetlands > Peat | place: Sweden: Abisko...
GCAGTGTCAAATCTCAGCTCGCGGGCGCGCTTTCGCTTCTTTCATGGCTATAATTGCGGGTCATGGAGGGATTCCCATGAGTCACCCACTTCTACTTCCCCGCATCCAGCCCCAAAATGCCGCCGCTCCGCAGTGGCCCAGCTTCACAGGAACCGCCCAGCTCGTCGGAACCAGCCCAGTCGGACAAGTCACCGTCTACGTCGATCCCACACTCGGGGCGCCCGGACTGCAAAACGCCCAGGATCTTGTGAACGACGCCGATCGCGTGGTTGCCGCGAACAACGCCATCTTTGGAACCGCCGGTGGTCCGGTCAGCGTCATCCTCTTCGCGCTCAACGGAGCAACCGATGGGACTGGCGGTGCCGACCATGGCGGCTGCGACTATTCCACCGGCAACGCCATCGAGGTCTGCGCCGACTTCGGCGCGTCCAATCGCGTCTCTGCCCTATTTGAGGCCGAGCTGAGCGAGTGCTCCATGGGCGGCAACCTCTGCGGCGTCAGCACCGGCGAAGCTCTCTCCCGCTGGTGCGCGGCGCATATCAGCAGCAACGCGCTGGCCGACTTCGCCACCGCTCCCCAATGGGCGCAGGACGGTCAGCCCAATTTCGTCGACCAGACCGACCCCACCGACCAGAGCGCCGACTCGACCGGTTGCGGCATGGCCTTTCTCTCCTGGCTTCTTAGCAAGGGCTACGCCCTCAGCCAAATCGCCCCGGGACTGGTAGGCCTGGGCAGCGGAGGCACCTTCGCCCAGCTCTACGCCACACTCACCGGCGACGTGGCCACCAACGCCTGGCCCAACTTCCTGACCGCCATTCAGGCGCTTCCGGGTGGAGTCATGAGCGACAATCCGTTTGCCGCGGCAATCTAGGGTCTGTCCACAAAGGCCCACAACACAAGGCATATCGCGGCGAATCTACAGGGGACGGACGATTGCGTCCGGCTCGTGGCTGAAGGCTGCCGCCGGCACATCCGTCAGGTGAATCCCGGGCCCTTTCCACAGCAGCCGCGGAATCCCCGGGCTCACCGTCTCCAGCGTTTCCAGGTGAATCGAGTGCCTGCCGGCGCGCAGCCCAATGCTGCCGCGCGCAAACCGCATCGCGTTCTCATGCGCGCCGCACACCTCGGCGAACGGAGCTCCCGTTGCGGCCACGAGCTCGCCATCGATGGTCAGGCGCGCCCCATCCCGCGCCAGTACATCAAAGCTGTAGCCGCCATCGGTGGGCGCTTCTATCATCCCGTCATACACCGTCGCATACGCGCTGTATCCGCCCGCGTCGGCGCTGGGCAAGGTCGCCGCCACGCCAAATCGCGCTACGCGCTCGTGCGCGAATACTGGAAAATCCGGCCATGTCCCGGGATAGATTCGGTACTCCAGCCCGGGATGCGTGGGCGCCACCGCGCGCGCCTCGTGCCACCGGCTTACCACCACCTGCCCCTGCGCGGCCCAGTCCTGGTTGCCGGCGTCATCTTCCACCTTCAGCATGACCCGGAAGCGCCCCGCGCCCAGCACTGCGCCGTCCAGCTCTGTGCCCAGCGCATCGGCGTACCGGTGCGTCGCCTTGCGCCCTTGGGCCGTCGTTCCATCGCCGAAGAACCACGTGTACCGCGGGTGCTTTCCTCCCGACTCCTCCGCCGTAAAGTGCACAGCCTGCCCCGGAGCAAGAATCCGAGGCGCAATTTCAAATGCGGCGTGCACCGGCAAATCGCCAGGGCCATACTTCGGCTCCTCGGCGCCATCGGCCACCAGCAGCGGAAGCTGCGCATCCGAGACAATCGGCGTCGCGGCGTACTTCAGATTCTCGATGCGTACATTCTTCACTGCGCCATCCAGCGTTGAGTCCACCAGCGGCGGCTGATCCAGCGCCCAGAGATTGCGAAAGGTGAAGTCGGAAAGCCCCGGTCCATCCTGCTGCATCTGGAATAGCGTGTACCAGTCGTCCAGCCACAGATTCTCAAACGTGTAGCCGGTATGATTGCCCTTCGCGCCCTTTGCGCCCCAGAAGGTAAACAGCGCAAAGGCCGGCCCGCAACTGCCAATGCCGCCGTGCAGAATATCGGAGTCCTTGAGGGTGAAGTTGCGCGAGTTGAAGCTCTTTTGCGGCCAGCCTGCGCGCACAATATTCGAAATGCTGGTCGACAGCACCGAGTGCTCCACCACGATATTCTGCACGTCGTGGCCCGGCCGCATCATGTCCGCTACCGTGTACCCGTCCCAGTTGCCCTGCACGGCAAACACATCGTCCGAAGCGCGCAGAAAGCTGTCGCGCACCACCGTATCCCCCCCGCCCAGCCAATCCATCCCGTCCTGGTTGGCGTTGCCTGGGTTGCCGCCCATCACTCGCAGGTCGTCGTACACAAAGTCGGTCGAGTCCTTCATCTGGATCGACCATGTCCGGCTGCGCACCAGGCAGGTCAGCCCGTGAATCTCCACGTGATGCGCCTCAAGCGCGCCAATGCAGTGCCAGTCCGGCTTCTGCATCCAACCGTCATCGTCCTCAGGATTCTGCGCGCCCTGGTAGACGATCACCCCGCGGCCCAGCACCTTGACGTTGTCCACCTTCCATAGATTCAGGCTGCCAAATACCACTGCGCCCGGCTCCAGGTACCAGGTCTCGCCCGACTTGGGATTGATGCTCTCCCGATGCACGCCCGCCGCTACCACGTGCACCGCCGGCCCGGTCGGCGCAGGCGCAGGAGTGGTGCCCGCAAACAGAAACAGCATCGTCGCATGGTTCAGAAAATCGCCCGGCCGCGTAATGGAAAGCTTCGCCGGCCCATTCAGGCGGAAGGTAATGCTGCGCCCCGCCCGCGTCGGACGAATCCCCAGGCGCCACGGCTGTATCTCCACGCCCTTGTCCCAGAATCCATCGTCAGCTGCTTCCACCACCACCGTTACCGGTGTCGGCTTTGTGTGTGGCTTCAGCGCGTCCAGGTCAAAGGTGGCATATTCGTAGCTGGCCGCAGCTTGGGCAACTTCCACTGCGCGGCCGTTGACCGTCACGCGAAACGCCGACGAACGCAGCTCCGCCGGAACAGGAAGCGGACGCACATTCTGACTGGCGGCTCTTGAGGGCGCACCACACACGAAGATGGCAACTGCCAGGGCAACAAACAGACGAACGCGCATGAACGGGAAAGCGACCTCCGCAGACTAACCGCAGTGTAACCGCTCACCCGCCCAAAAACACTCCGGGCCTGCTCTCACCACTCGCGCAGCGGGAACAGGCCCTGATTCTCAGCAAAATTAGGTCTCTCGCGATCAGTGCTTCCCAGCCACCTGCAGCAGCACCAACTGCTTGGTCCGGTCGCGCAGAATCTCCACCTGCACCGGCTTTCCTTCGCTCGATCGCAATGCCCGCTCCCAGTCGCTGGAGGTCACAATGCCCTCGCCGCCCACATGCAGAATCACGTCATGCGGCTTCAGCCCGGCGGCAAACGCCGCGCTCTTGTTGGCCACGCTCTTGATCATCAACCCGTTGTCCACGCCCAGAAACTCCGCCATCTGCGGCGTCAGCGGCTCTACCAGGGCGCCCACATTCAGGCTCTTGCCCATCGTCCACAGATGAAAGCCCGAAGGCGGCTGAGATGCATCCCCACCGGACAGAAATCCCATCGCCGGCGTCGAGTAGCTTCCCGCGCCAATCTGCTGCCGCGCCTCTTCCTGCACCTTGCGCCGGTCCGCCAGTTGCACGGCAATGGTCCGCTGCGCACCCTCGCGGCTGATCACCAGCTGCACCTTGTGCCCAATCGCAACTCCGTGCAGCAGCTTGCTCAACTGGTCCGCGTTCTGGATGTGCGTCCCGTTCATTTCCACGATCACGTCGTGGACGCGCAGACCCATCTTCGCTCCCGGCGCGTCGTGGTCCAACAGCGTAATCTCCGCGCCCTGCCCCGCGGAAACATGAAGCGCCTGCGCCCGCTCCTGGTCCACATCTCCCAGGTAAACGCCCAGGTATCCCTTTGACGAGATGCGCAGGAGCAGCGGAGAGCTTTCCTCCATCAGCGAGCCCACCTGCAGTCCCTGCCCCAGGGCTCCCGCGGCGCCTGCGAGCAACACTATGCCCAGCACTGTCGATTTCTGTGTGTACGGCCTCAAAAAGTTCTTCATCTGTACTTCTCCCAACCCAGGCCGGTTGTCTCTTTCTCTTCCTCGCGCCCCTGTCTTGTCTGACGATGGCGGCGAGTGAAGGTGAGACATGGCAACCCGCAGTTCGTTGTGCCTCTACTGTACTTCGGAAACCCGTCGCAATACCATCCTGGATGCGTTGCGGATTTGGGAATTTGCATCCGACGTGGCCACCGTCGACAACACTTGCCGGACGCTGGTATCCGCCTCCACCGGCTGCAGGATGCTGATTGCCTGCGAGCGGATCTTCGCGTCCGGATCGTTCATCAGCGCTTCCAGGACCGCGTCGCGCACCTGCATGTCCTCGCCCACATACGGCTCCAGCCCGTCCAGGGCCTTCTGCCGCACCGTCGCGCTGCGGTCGTAGCGCAGCGCCACCATGAGCGCCTCGCGAATATCCGACCCCTGCACATCGGCCGTCCGGCAACCATGTCCCGCGCGACACTCAGAGGCCAGCAGCGCCACAGAATCGTTCCGCACGCTCGGGCTCGATGCATTCTGCGAGGCCAGCATCAGCAACTGCCGAATCTGCGGATCGTCCAGCGATCCCCGCATCTGCCGCGGCTGCACCTCGTTGTAGCTCACCTCAACCTGCTCGGAGTTCGGCTGGCGCACAATCCGCGAAACGTTCGCGACCTCCGGCACAGCGCCCTGTCCGGTTGGCGACACCAGGTTGGCTGCCCCGTCCTTTGCCGACAGGCTCACGGCCTGCGCCTGCCCCAGGCTCAAGGCATGTCGCTGGGCAAACTCATATCCGCCTACGCTGCCCATTCCAATGCCCGCCACCAGCAGCAACGCCGCCGCCGCTGGAGCAGCCTGCAACCCGCCCGCACTCCGCGTAAGCCACTGTGCCATCCGCTCGTACCAGTGCATCGGCGGCAGTGTATCCAGCGCTTCGGCCAGCCGCGTGCGCGACCGCGCCACAAGATTTGGGCTGGGACTCTCCATCGGCCACGCCTCGGCCAGGGTCTTCATCGCCAGCAGTTGCGCCTGCTCCTGCCGACACTCCGGGCAATTCCCCAGGTGCCGCTCCAGCTGGTGCATCTGCTCGTCCGGCAGCTCTCCGTAGGCCGCCATTACGATATGTTCATGTACGTTTGCGCAATTCATGGTGCACGTCCTGTCTGCCTCAAAAGGTGGTTCCGCTGCCCTGGTTTCCGCGGTTGCCTTGCGCCTGAACTCCTGCGACTGACGGCAATCCCCGAAAACCCGTCTACCGCAACTCCGCCAGCTGTGCTCTCAGCTTTTTTGTCGCTCTGAAGAGCGTATTCTTGGCGGTTTCTTCCGTCGTATTCAGCATCTCCCCAATGGTTCGCAACCGCAGACCCTGGTAGTGCTTCAGTTCAAAAACCATCCGCTCCCGCGGCGTCAGCTTGTCCAGCGCCAGCTGGATGCTCTTGCCCAGCGCCTTCCGCTCCAGCTCCTTTGCCGGATTCGAAAATGACCGGTCGTCCGATACATTGGCCATCAGGTCAATCTCGTCCCCGGAGTGGTCCAGCACCACAGACTGGTCTTCCTTGCGCGTCTTCCTGCGCCGCATCTGGTCCAGGCACAGGTTCGTCACAATCCGGTAGATCCACGTGTAAAACGAACACTCAAAACGAAAATTCCCCAGGTAACGGTAAGCCTTCAGGAACGCTTCCTGGTAAATGTCCTCGGCGTCGTGCTCGCTGCCCGTCAGGTGCAGGGCCAGGCGCAGCACCTGGTGCTCATACTGCCGCACAAGCGTGTCAAACGCTATCCGCGATCCCGCCTGCGCCTCGCGAATCAGCTCCATCTCCGTGGCGCGCTCACGCAGCTTCTCCTCGGGACTGGGGTCTCGCCGTCGCTCGCTGGTGGTTGCCGTAGTTGCCATGCCTCGGGAGGATTGTACCCCGATAGCCATTGGCCATGCTGCCCCCACCGGGGAAGCAATAAGAACCGCGTCTGCTGCCATGCTCGTGTTCTCCGGAGAAAAACAGTGTCGACACTCGAATAGACGCACTTTTGCACAGGAGGTGAGCGGTTGCGGCAGTTCCCCTGCCGCCCGGGAATCCACAGCCCCTCCGGCAACAATCCCGGTACAATCAAAGCCGATGAACTCCAGCCTTTTCCCTTCCGACGCCCCCGCCAAGAGCTCCTCCGACATGGTCATTGCCCACTGCGACGGTGGCTCCCGAGGCAACCCTGGCCCAGCCGGCTATGGCGCCGTCATTGAGGATGCGCAGGGACGCGTCATCGCCCGCCTCAGCGAGTTCCTCGGCAAGCGCACCAACAACTACGCCGAATACTCCGGCATGTTGGGCGTGCTCGACTGGTGCCTCAAGAACGGCCAGCGCCGGCTCCGCGTCGTCGCGGACTCCGAGCTCATGGTCAAGCAGATGCAGGGCAAGTACAAGGTCAATAGCCCCGACCTGCGCCCGCTGTGGGAGGAAGCCCGCCGCCGCGCCGGCCAGCTCGACCGCTTCGAAATCCAGCACACCCTCCGCGGCGGCAACAAGGAAGCCGACCAGCTGGCCAACGACGCCATGGACCGCGGCATGGGCCGCGCCCCGGCTGTCGCAACCGCCGGCGAATCCAGTCCAGCAAGTTCTGCCCGCCCATCCGGAGCGTCCCCCAGCCCGCGCCCAGCAGCCTCAGGATCAGCGCCCGCCGCCACCCGCCCACCCCGCCAGGTTCTCGAAGGCTTCGTCAAAAACGGCGTCGTCCACATCCTGGAAGGCGAACTCCCCGACGGCATCTTCGTCAAGATCGTTCGCGAATAGCCTGCCCAGCTCTCCGCTGACACTGCGCAGCCGGGCCGAGTCGCCGCTCAATTCCTTACTTTTCACAAAAATCATTACATTTTACGAAAAGTAAGGAGTATCATGGAAAGTAAGGAGCCGCAATGCCGACCGCCACCGTGACCAGCAAAGGCCAGATCACCATCCCCATAGAAATCCGCAACGAACTCGGCCTGAAGCCGGGCGACCGAGTTGTGTTCTTCAAGAACTTCTTCGGTGGCTACTCGCTGACTGCCAAGAACCGATCCATCCAGGAGTTGTGCGGAATCCTCCATCGGCCAGGCCAACACGTCACAATTGAAGAAATGAATGACGCCATCGCCGAGGGCGCTATCGAGTCAGGACTTGGCATCCACCGCGAAGAGGTGGGTGCGGATTGATTGGCCTCGATACGAATCTACTCGTCCGCTACTTTACGCAGGACGATCTCCGCCAGTCCCAGCAGGTGAAACAATTCATCAACAGCCTCACGCCCGAGAACCCCGGATTCGTCACCCTCGTCACCATGGTCGAGCTCTGCTGGGTGCTCACCGGCAAGGTCTACCATTACAACCGCGAGGAGTTTTTTTCTGTCGTCCACACTCTTCTGAAAAGTGATCAACTCGTCGTCGAAAGGACGGAACTGATCATGGAAGCCGCACAGATGGCATTCGCCCTTCGGGCAGACTTCGCCGACAGTCTCATCCAGTGCGCCAGCCTGAACGCCGGCAGCTCCGCCGTCTTCACCTTTGACGAAAAGGCCGCTCGCTTGGCAGGCATGACCTTGCTCGTCTAGCGCATTTTCACTTAAGGTTTATCGGGACCGATCAATCTGCGCGCAGCTTTTTCTCCAGAAAAAGCTGCACTTCACAGGCCCAACCACCCCACTCAATAAGTGAAAATGCTTTAGAACCGCAGCGACAAGCAGCTCAGCCCGCCATCCATCTTCCGGAACTCGCTCATATCCAGCGCCAGCGGATGAAATCCCCGGCTCTCCAGCTCCCGTGCAAACTCCGGATACCCCTCCGCAATCAGCACACGGTCATTCACCCGCACGCAGTTGGCCGCGTAGCTGTCCGCCTCCGGCACAACCACCAGCTGATACCCGGCAAACTGCGGATTCCCCGCCATCTCCTCCATCACCACCAGCGTGTTGTCCCCGATATACGCAATTCCGCTCTTCAAATGCAGAATGCTGGTCATCGCCCGCACATCCACGCAACTTGAGGTGAATCCCTCCCGCGCCAGGTGCTCCGCCAGCTGCCGCGCGCCCTCTTCGTTGGTGCGGTGCGACAACCCCAGGAAAAAGTGCGTCCCCGCCTCGCAGATGTCCCCGCCATCCAGCGTGCCCGGCGCCGTAATCTCGGCCGCATCCGGATAAAACTCCCGCACCGCCGGCGCAATCGATGCCACCTCGCCCCACCGGCTCGCCGCTCCCGGCCGCGTCAGGATCGCTCCTCGCGGGCTCAGCACCGCCGCATCCTCCACAAAGGTCGAGTCCGGATACCTCAAGTCCGCCTCGAGCCAGGTCAGGTCCAGCCCGCACGCCTCCAGCGCCTCGCAGTACCGCGCGTGCTGCTCCAGCACTTGCTCAAACACCGGCACCCCAAAGTCGACCGTCGTCAGTCCATCGGCAAAGTTCTTGCCCGGCTTGCGCACAATGGCTCGCTTAAATTCCATTCCTCACCCCACCCGCGCTTGTCGCGCGCTTATGCTTCTCCGCCCAAAGATACGCGGGCACCGCAGCGGCCAGCAACACCGCAGCCCGCCACGTGCTGGTCCAGTCCTCGCGTACATCCAGCACCAGAAACACCACCGACCCGGCCAGCACCAGCAGCGTCGTCCACGGATATCCCCACGACCGAAACGGCCGCGCCAAATCCGGCTCCCGCCGCCGCAGGACGATTACGGCGACGTAGTTCACGCAGTACATCCCCGCCACCAGAATCGCCGCCACCGCAATAATCTCGTCAAACCGCCCGCTGGCAATGAAAATCCCTACCATCGCCACCGTCAACAGCAGCGCCACACGCGGCGTCCCTCCCGCGCTCACCTGCGCCGCACGCTCAGAGAACAACCCATCCCGTCCAATCGCAAACAAGATCCTCGGCGCGCCCAGCAGCACCGCATTCATCAGGCTCAGCAGCGTCAGCAGCGACAGCACCGTCACAAACTGCGCGCTCCCCGCCGGAAACACCAGCCGCGCCGCATCCGCCGCCGGCAGTTTGGACGCCGCCAGCTCCGGCAAACTCAGCACATGCAGGAACGCCAGATTCATCAGCAGATACAGCCCGATCACCAGCGCCACGCCGCCCATCATCGCCCGCGGCAGATGGAGCGCCGCATCCGTATCTTCCTCGGTAAAGTAGATCGCCTCGTACCAGCCGTCGTACGTCACCACAATCGCCCGCAAGGCAGCCATCATCGGCGCCAGCGCTCCGGCAAGGCCCAGCGCATGGGCTGACCGCCCGCCAACCATCGCCCCCGCCCCGAACGCGCCGGCCCCGCCATGCAACAGGCAGGCCACCGCCAGCGCAATAAAGGTAATCGCCGTCACCGAGCTGGTCACTTTCTGAACGCTGCTGCTCAGCCGCAGCCCTATCCAGTGGATCCCGCAGAAAGCCGCCAGCAGTCCCAGCGCGAGCCACGTCTGCGTCTGGGGCTTGTCCGGGAAGACCCCGGGCATCAGCGCCACCAAATACTCCGTAGCCGCAACCGCCCCGTAGGCAATCACCGCGCAGTTGTTCAGCCAGTCCGCCCAGCCCATGGCAAAACCCGTAGCCGGCCCAAACGCCCGCTTGGCGTATACATAAAACCCGCCCGCCTGGGGCATGGCCGCACCGAGCTCGGCCACCGACGACGCGCCCAGCAGCGCATACAGCCCGCCGAAGAGCCAAACCGCCACAATCAGCCCAACCGAGCCCAGTTCGCCGGCAATGGTTCCCGGCAGGCGCAGAATCCCCACGCCCACCGTCCCGCCAAAGATCACGGCCACGCCAAACCCCAGGCCAAGGATCCGCCTCAGGTGCGTAGGCTTCTGTCCGCTCGCAAGCATCCTACGACTCTACATCAGCCCGGCTGAAAAACTCATGCGTTTGCCGTCATATACGTCCAGTACCGCTCGTCGCCAATGCCGGTAAACGGCCTCAGCCGCAGCGGCCCGTTCGCGGACTCCACCTGCCACTCGGCAAGTCTGGCATCCTGGCCCTCAACCCGCCGCGCCGCCAGCAACTGCGCTCGCGTCACCTTGGGCGCATCCGCCCCCAGCGCAAACAGCACCAGCGGCCCGCGAACCAGCGCCACCGTCTCCGGATGCTCCGGCTCAATCGCCTCCAGCCGCAGCGGCATCGGCAGCGTCAGCTCTACCCGGTCGCCATGCTTCCACCGCCGGTCAAGAGTGGCAAAGCCCGCTGTCACCGGCGCATGAACAGCCTGTCCATTTACCCGGATCGCCAGCCCATCCCCTTGCGCCCACTCCGGAATCCGCAGCCGCAGCTTGAAGCTCGCAGCCTTCGCCGCATGAACTTCCAGCCGCACATCTCCGTCCAGTGGATAGCCGCCCCACTGCCGCAGCTTCACCTCGGCCCCGTCGCGGCTGACCCACTTCAGCGTCGAGGGTAGATACAGGTTCACCCACACCCCCTCCGTATCGCGCAGATACGCGGAAATCCGATAGTCCGCCGACACCTGCGGCAGCGTTCCCGCGCAGCACGGCCACTTGTCGTCGAAGAAAAACTTGCTGCCCCCGCCCGAGTAGTCGGAGTAGTAGAACGCCCGCCCATCCAGCTGCAACGGTTTGGCCCCCAGCACCGTGTTGTAGAAGACCCGCTCCATGCTGTCGCCGTACTTGCCGTCTCGCGTCACCCGCAGCAAATACCGCGTCAGTTTGAAGTGCCCATAGCTGCCGCACGGCGTCTCAAAGTGGTGCTTGGTGTTCGTCAGGCTGGCAAACAAAGCCCCCGACCCCGGCGCACGAAAGCTCTCATCCGGCCCCCAGCCGCCCGTCGCATAGCTCTGCGCCTGGATCATCCCAAACCCATTCGTCGCCGCCCGCAGATGCTTCTCACTGCCAGCGCTCAGGTACGCCTGCATCGCCGAGCTCAGAGAATTGCAAAAGCTGTACGCATGGTGCCCGGCCAGCACATTTTGCCCCTCGCTCAGCGGGTCAAACCATGTCTCGTTCAGCAGGTAGCGCGGCGCCATCTCCCGGTATCGCGCCCCTGCGCCCCGGTTGGCCGCGAGATACAGGTTCTCCGCCAGCGTATACGGCTCGTCCCAGGTGTAATCGTCCGTGGTGTTGTCGCCCATGCTCGCCCGCCACTTGCGCTGCGCCTCGTCCCGGTTGATGGCCGTATGCGGCAGGTGCGGCTCCGCCGCGTCCGTCGTCCGGTCCAGCAGCTGAAAGGCGTTGGGAATCTGCGCAAACTCGTGCGCGTCAATCAGACCAATCACCACCTTGTCGAAGTCGTAGGCCGGGAAGCGGAAGTTGGTATAGAACTTGCCGGAGATTGCCGGGCCGTACAGGTCCAGCAGCCGCTGCAGACGCGCTTTTTTCGCGGGGTCGCCGGTCGCCGCATACCCCCGCGACAGCGCGGAAATCCACTGCCCAAAGGCGTGTGCCGGCGCAAATCCATCGCCGCCGCTCGGCGTCTTGTTCAGCGGAACCTCGTCGTACCACCCACCGAGCGGACCGCCCGGCGCCGGCAAACCGGCCCGCAGCCGCCACGGACGCAGCAGCGCATCCTCGTCCAGATGCATCAGCACATCCTGGGTATGCTCAAACTGCGTCTCCGCCAGTCCGGGGTCCAGCGCAACATCGCCGTACCCAAACAGCCCCAGCGGGGCAGCTTCCGGCTCAACCTGAATCCCAGCGGCCAGCGCCGGAATCCCCCGGCTCAGCCCAACAGCGGCAACGGTGCCCAAACCAGTTTGCAAAAACCTGCGGCGAGTGGTCATCAAGCCCTCCGCAGCAATCGTAAGGCCCCGGTCGCACAGCTGTCACTCAGCTCGCCAGCGCCGCCTTCACCGCTTCGCTCACCACGCGCCCCTCGGCCCGCAGCCCGGCAGCGGCCAACTTGGCCTGCACCGCCTTGATCACCGTGCCCATCTCCTTCGGACCCGGCTTCTGCCCGCTCGCCGCAGCCGCATCGGCCACGGAGCCAGCCACCAGCGCCTGCAACTCAGCCTCGCCCAGCGCCTTCGGCAGAAACTCCTCAATCACCGCAATCTCCACCGCTTCCTTGGCCGCCAGCTCCGGCCGGCCGCCCTTGGTGAACTGCTCAATCGAGTCCCTGCGCTGCTTGATCATCGTCCCCAGGATTGCCTGCGCCTCGGCATCCGTCAGCTCCACACGCTTCTCAATTTCGCGGTTCCGCAAGGCCGTCGTTATCAGGCGCAACGTCGTTGTCCGCTCGCTGTCGTGCGCCTTCATCGCCGTAATCGTCTCGGCCTTCACCCGTGCCAACAGTGTTTCGCTCATCATTCAACCTGTCTTTTCCGTGAACTTTTACTCCCCACGATTGTACCCATTTCCCATCCCGGGCGCTTTCCCTCCCTCAAATCCTCATTTTTGCCTATTTCCCACATTCTGACCCTCCAGCCGTTCACATTTCTCACATACTTGTGTATTCTGTGATTGTCGCAGTCGCCTCAAATCGTGCGGCCGCCAAGGAGAATCCACCATGTTCCGCAAAACTCGCCTCTTTACTCCCGGTCCGACTCCCCTGCTCCCTGCCGCCCAGTTCGCCATGGCCGCTGCCGACATCCACCACCGCACCGCCGAGTTCCGCGCCCTCTACACTCGCGTCCTCGCCCAAATCAAGGAGTTCGTAGGCACAAAGAACGACGTCCTGCTGCTCTCCAGCTCCGGCACCGGCGCCATGGAAGCCTCCGTCAGCAACCTCACTTCTCCCGGCGACCGCGTCCTGGTCCTCTCCGCCGGCAAGTTCGGTGAGCGCTGGGTCGCTCTGGCCAAGGCCTTCGGCTGCACCGTCGATCTGGTCAGCGCCCCTTACGGTGCAACCTTCGACCTTGAAGCCGTCAAAGCCGGCCTCAAGCCGGACACCAAGGCCGTCTTCGTCCAGGCCACGGAGACCTCCACCGCCGTCCGCCACGACATTCAGGCCATCACCGCTGCCGTCCGCGCCATCCAGCCCGGCGCGCTGGTCATTGTCGACGGCATCACCGGCCTCGGCACCACCCACTTCGACATCGATGCCTGGGACGTTGACGTGCTCATTGGCGGCAGCCAGAAAGCCGTCATGATTCCCCCCGGCCTTGCCTATCTCAGCGTCAGCGATCGCGCCTGGGCCGCCATGGAAACCAGCAAGAATCCCCGCTACTACTTCGACCTCCGCAAGGAGCGCAAGTCCGCCAAGCTCGGTGAAAGCGCCTACACCCCCGCCGTCGCTCTCATCGCCGGCCTCGGCGCAGCGCTCGACTACATCGCAGGCCAGGCTGGCGGAGATCTCGCCGAAGGTCGCAAGGCTCTGGTCAACAACGCGGAGGTCTGCGCCGCCATGACTCGCGCCGGCCTCGTCGCTCTCGGCTTCACCCTCTTCGCGCCCACCGCTCCAGCCGCCGCCGCCACCGCAGTCGCCACCCCCGAAGGGCTCGACTCCGGCGCCGTCGTCAAGGAGCTCAAGGGCCGCTTCGGCGCCGTCATCGCCAATGGTCAGGGCGAAATGAAGGGCAAAATCTTCCGCGTCGCCCACCTCGGCTTCTTTGACTACATGGACACCATCGCCCTTGTCGGCGCCATGGAGCACATCGCCAAAGACACGCTCAAGCTCCCCGTCGAATACGGCCAAGGCCTGGCCGCAGCCCAGCAAGTCTTCGCCAACCGCAAGGCGTAACGCAGATCGATTCCAGATCGGGTGCCCCCGGTCTCGCTTTTGAGACCGGGGAAACGACAAATCCACACGCTCAAGCTACCAGCCGTTCTTCAGGACTCAACATGAACGAACTTACTTTCGGCGAAAAACTCATCCTCGCCCGCAAACAGCTCAACCTCTACCAGTACCAGATGGCCGAAAAACTCGGTGTACACCCCAACTCCATCTGGAAGTACGAGCAGGGCGAGGGCAAGCCCCAAGCCGCCGTCGTTCGCCTCTTTGAGATGTTCTGCGAGCAACACGCCATAAATTTTGAAGAATATGCAACCCCGGAGAAAGGCAAAGGAACTCCCATGAAGATTGTCCTCGCTGAGAAGGTTTCCCCCGCAACCCTGGCTGTCCTCGCTTCCGAGCCCGACTGGCTGGTCCTCACCCACGACCAGGTTGCCGAGATCCCCGGCGGACTTGAGGCCGCCCTGGCCGATGCCGACGCCCTCGTCGTCCGCTCTGCCGTTCAGGCCGACGACGCCCTCATGGAACACGCTCCCAAGCTCCGCGTCATCGGCCGCGCCGGCGTCGGCGTCGACAACATCGATGCGGAAGCAGCCACTCGCCGCGGCATCGTCGTCATGAACACCCCAGGCGCCAACGCCGTCGCCGTCGCCGAGCTCACCCTCGGACTCATGCTCGCTCTCGCCCGCAAGGTTCCCGCCGCCAACGCCGGCATGCATCAGGGCAAGTGGGACAAGAAGAATCTGCAAGGCGTCGAACTCCGCGGCAAAACCCTCGGCATCCTCGGCCTGGGCCGCATCGGCCTTGAGGTCGCCAAGCGCGCCAAGGGCTTCGGCATGGAGCTGATCGGGCACGATCCCTTCGTCTCCCCTGCCGTCGCCCGGGAAGCCGGCATCAAGCTCGTCTCTACCGAAGAGCTCTTCGCCGCCTCCGACTACCTCACGCTTCACGTCGGCCTCACCCCGCAGACCACCGGCATTATCAACGAGCGCACCCTCGCCACCATGAAGAAGGGCGTGCGCATCCTCAACTGCGCCCGTGGCGAGCTCATTGAAGACGCGGCCCTCATTGCCGCTCTCCAGTCCGGCCAGGTCGCCGGCGCAGCGCTCGATGTCTTCCGCTCCGAGCCGCTCAAGGAGTCTCCGTACCACAACCTGCCCAACGTCATCCTCACCCCGCACATCGCCGGTTCCACCGGAGAAGCGCAGGAGGCTGTCGGCATCCAGATCGCCCGCCAGGTCCGCGATTTCCTAAAGCTCGGGGTCGTCCAGAACGCAGTGAACGTCACCAGCCTCACGCACGAGGAATACCTCGTCCTCGCTCCCTACATCGACCTCGCCGGCCGGTTGGGCAACTTCCTCTCCCAGGCCGCCACACGGTCCATTGAGAGCATCCATCTGACCTACTCCGGCGCGCTGGCCGAGGGCAAAACCGAGCTCATCCGCAACGCCGCTATCGCCGGGTTGCTCGCCGGCAGCGAAAACGTTAACCGCATCAACGCCGCATCCGTCGCGGCCGAGCGCGGCATCCGCATCCACGAGGAAAAGCAGGAGAGCGCAGGACGCGGCGGCGCAGCCAACGTCCTCTCCATCGCCCTCCACGACGCCAACGGAGCCAGCACCGCCTCCGCCACTGTCCTCCACGGCGAACAGCCCCGCCTGCTTGAACTCGACGGCATCGATGTCGAGTCCCCGCTCGACGGCACGCTGCTCGTCTGCCGCAACCTCGACTTCCCCGGCGTCATCGGCAACATCGGCACGGTTCTCGGAAAGCTGGGCGTGAATATCGCCAATTTCGCCCTCGGACGCGAGCGCATCGCCCCCCACACGCCGCCCACACACACACCGGTCAAGGCACTCTCCGTCGTTCAGGTCGACGAACCCGTCAACCCGGAAGTCCTCGACGCCCTAACCAAGATCCCCAATCTGCTCCAGGCCCAGCTCGTCCGGCTCGGCTAACCCTCGCAGCCCTACCAACAAAGCCTCTGCCTCGTCCGTCGAGCAGGGGCTTTGTTGCATCCAACCGCTCGTCTCCACCAGCTTTTCCAGTGCCCACGAAACTGCTACTCTGGCCAGGAAATGGAGCGACCCATGGCCCCAACCCTGAAAAACGGCAAGATATGCTACCTCGAAATTCCAGCCGCGGACATCGCCCAGTCCATCAGCTTTTACCAGCAGGCTTTCGGGTGGAATGTCCGCCAACACGACAACGGCGTATTCGCCTTTGACGACTCGGTTGGCGAAGTCAGCGGTATGTGGCGACTCGGCCGCACGCCCGCCGCATACCCCGGCATCATCATCTCCATCATGGTTGACAATGCTGTCGAAACCCTTGACCGCATCGTCTCTCTTGGTGGCCAGATCGTGCAGCCCATCGGCGCGGATGCCCCGGAAATCACCGCCCACTTCCGCGACCCTGCTGGCAACGTCCTGGGCATCTATCAGGAACACTGACAACAGCCGCAACCCACTTTTTCCGTGGCTGAGGACCTGTTACTCTGGCAAAGTTTCTCCGAAGGAGCTGCCCCTGGCTACCAATCCATCTTCGCGCCTCCCCGGACTGCTCTACGCCACTACGGAAGATGGCCTCGAGTTGCCCGTCATCGACGTCACGCATCCCGCTTTCGCTCTCTCTCACACGCCCGAGGAGCTGGATGCCATCTACGAGAAACACATCGTCGAATTCCGCAATCAGGGAAGCGTTCCGCCAGAGGCCCGGGAACTCTTCAAGTCGTCTGTCATAGGCAGCGCGTTCATCGCTTCGTCTGGCGCGGTTCTCAGCGCTATTCCCACTTACTATCTAAAGGTTGGCGGCCAAAATGTTTCCCCAAGCGCCAACCCCATCGATCGCGCCATCATAGCCTCGGCCCCGGCAACCTTCGTCCGCCAGCGCCTGCAGGATATGGCCCGCCTCCTTGCCGACGGCCTCAAGCCGGCGCTCACGGCTCAGCCCAAGGTGCCCATCCTCTTTACCTGTATCGCTGGTGGCGCTGCGTCTGACACCTGGAACGCCCTGCTTTACCTCCGCCAGGAAAATCCAGCGCTGCTTCAGGACAGGTCCGTCGCTGTGCGAGTGCTGGACATGGACCCCGCAGCCCCGGCCTTTGGAGCACAGGCCATCGCGACCCTGACCGCTGCCGGTCAGCCGCTGGCAGACGTATCCATCTCCTGGGAATACCTGCCGTACAACTGGTCCAATGCGGCGGATCTTTCCGCACGCCTGGCCGAGTTCGGCGCGCAGCAGTGCGTATCTGCGACTTCGTCCGAGGGCGGCCTCTTTGAGTACGGCTCCGATGAGGAGATTGTCGCCAACCTCCAGGCCGTCCACTACTCCACCGGGGAAGGTGCCATCGTTGTCGGCTCGGTCACCCGCGACTGTGAGTCCGTGCGCCTCTCCCTGGCTATGGGCGCCATGGCCCTCCGCCCCCGCGCGCTCGACGACTTCCTCGCACTTGCCGCCACTGCGGGCTGGCAGCCCCAAGCCATCCTTGAGCGCCCAACCAACTTCAATCTCCGCCTCGGCAAGCTCTAGCCCTACCCCTACGCCTCGAAATCCAGCTCCACCGCATCAATCATCGGCACCAGCCACTCCAACAGCGCCATGTGCTGCGGATGCATCGCATACGCCTCGCACGCCGCACGGTCCCGAAACGTCATCAGCCCTGCGAAGGCATATCCGCGCCCCCGTGGAGACACATTCTCCCCCACATGCACCGCCAGCAGCCCGTCAATCCGGCCCGCAAACGCCCGAATCGCCTCCGCCGCCCGAGCCTTGTCCCCATCCGTCACGCCCGGCTTCCACTGGAACCCAAAGATGTGAATGAACATTCGCCCTCCCTACTCCGTCCCCCGCACCATGATGATCGTTCCGCGTATCGTCGTTTGGACTTGGCATCGATCTCGCTTACAGGCACCAGGCGAGAATGTCTCTCCTCAGCCACCAGCACTCGGTCGTCTGCCAAAGTAAGTTCGAAGGGCCATCCAGCCGCCTGTACTCCAAAGCGCCCAAGCTACCAGAGCAGGTTGAAAGAAAAGTCGGATGAGTCGAGCCGTGTCCGTCTCCAACCCAAATGCCGCCCGGTGCTCGGTATATTGAGCGATGTTGCCCGGAAAGATCGCGACAAAAAACAGCGCGGCAACGATGCCCACATATGCCTTATATCGATAGAGGACCACGAGGGAGAGTCCAAGCAGGATTTCTACGCCGCCCGAGAGCAGAACGACAAGATCCGGGTTAAGCGGGATCCACGGCGGTACTTGCGCCTGAAACGAATGTCGAGCGATGGTCAGGTGTGTCACGCCAGCGGTCGCCAGCATCAGTCCGAGCAGAATGCGACCAACCATTTGAGTTCTCGACGTCTGCGGTGCCGATTCCAAAGCCTTCATCGCAAATCCTTTCTATTTCCGATGCCTACCTGGATCTGCCTACCCACCCAGCGCAAACGCCCGCGCCGCTTGCAGCAGCCGCGCCACGCTCTCCTTCGAGCAGCTCTCGCTGTAGATCCGCATCAGTGGCTCCGTTCCGCTGGCCCGCAGCAGCAGCCACGTCTCCGCCGCATTCTGCCTGCCCTCCGCCTCGGGATTGTCCAGGTAAAACTTCACCCCGTCCAGCATGTCCACCCGCACAATCGGCATCCCGGCAAACACCTTGTCGCCTATCTCCAGCACCCGGGCCCGCGCAATTGCCCGGTTCTTGATCTCGTCGCCAATGTGCAGGTCGATCCGCCCATACTGGTGCTCCCCGTACTCCGTCTGCAGGTCGGCCACCAACTGCCCCAGCGTCTTGCCTTCCTCGGCCATCACATTGGCCAGCAGCAGCGCATTCAGCATCCCGTCCCGCTCCGGCAGGTGCCGCTGGAAGCCGATTCCGCCGCTCTCCTCGCCGCCCATCAAGATCTCCTGCGTCAGCATGTAGTCCACAACGTACTTAAACCCGATACCGTGTTCGTGAATCTTGCGTCCGTACTTCGCGCAGATTCGATCCAGCATCTTCGTCGTGTTGAAGGCCCGCGTCACGTCGCCCGGCCAGCCCTTGTGCTTCAGCACCCAGCTCAGCAGCACGCTGTAAATCTTGTGCGGGTCCACAAACTCGCCGTTCTCGTCCACCGCCCCAATCCGGTCCGCGTCCCCGTCCGTGCACAGCCCGGCGTCGCATCCGTTGGCCACCACCGCTTCGCCCAGCGCCCGTATATTCGGCTCGATCGGCTCCGGATTGATCCCCGGAAACAGCGGGTCCACCTGCCCCCGAATCTGCACATGCGCCACGCCCAGCCGCGTAAACACGCCGGAAAGCAGCTCCCGTCCCGCCCCGTACATCGAATCAATCCCAAACTTGAAGCCCGACTTCGCAATCAGCTCCAGATCCGCAAACTTCTGGATGGCCGCCATGTACGGCGCAATAAAGTCCACTTCCTCAATCGCCGCCGGGGTCGCCGCCTTCGGCACTGGCGCGCCCAGGTAGCTCTCGATCGCCGCAATAATCGCCGGGCTGCCCGACCCGCCAAACCACGCCTTGTACTTCACCCCGTTCCATTGAAACGGATTATGCGACGACGTAATCATGATCCCGCCCGCCGCGCCCAGGTCCCGCACCGCCATGCTCAGGGCAGGCGTCGGCGTAATCTCCCGCGCCAGCAACACCCTAATCCCCGTCGCCGCCACCACTTCCGCGCACGTCCGCGCAAACTCCGCCGACAAAAACCGCGAGTCGTACGCAATGCAGATGCCCCGCTCCGGAGCCTCCGCGGGATTCGTCCCCGCATGGAGATACGCCGCCACGGCCGACGCCGCCACGCGCACGTTCTCAAACGTGAAATCCTGGGCAATCAGCCCCCGCCAACCGTCCGTGCCAAACTTGATAACCGGATGCGCCATGCGTCCCCCGCAAAAATGTCAGTCATGACAGTGTAAATTGCCACACGCCGCGAAACCTGAGCTGAATCTACCCCATCCTCACACATATGGAAAAAGGCCAAACACGCGAACCATCCGCGTATTTGGCCTCAGATGTTAGCTTCTCAACACCCTGTCCGCAAAACGTGTTTCCCGAGGAAGCAGCCTAAATCAGCTCTGTCCGACCCGTAGCAGCCAGCTCTTTCACAATCTTCCCCACATCCTGCGAGTGGTCCCGGTGCGTAATCAGCAGCGCGTCCTCGGTTTCCACCACAACCAGGTCCTGCACACCAATCATCGCCACAAACTTCTTCGGGCTGTACACATAGTTGTCGCTCGACTCAATCGCCATCGTGCCCGTGGTCTCGCACACGTTGCCCTCTTCGTCGCCGCGCAGCCGCGTATCCATCTGGTATTCGTACAGGCTCGCCCAGCTGCCCAGGTCGTTCCAACCAAACTCCGCCGGCAGGCAATACAGCTTGCTCAAGTGCTCGCCCTTCGCCGACCGCGGCTCCAGAATCGCGTAGTCCACGGAGATGTTCTCGCACTTCGGATACAGCTCTGCAAACACCGCGTCAAACCGGTGCGTCCCAAACGCCGCCGCAATCTCTTCCAGCAGCGGAGCCATCTCCGGCAAATGCTCCCGCATCGCCTTCGCCAGCGTCCGCGCCGACCACAAAAACATCCCCGAGTTCCAGAAGTAGTTCCCCGCGGCCACAAATACCTCGGCTCGCTCCCGGCTCGGCTTCTCTGTAAACCGCCGCACATGCAGCGCGTCGCCCGGAGCATCGTCGCCCGTCTCGATATACCCGTACCCTGTCTCGGCGCGTGTCGGCTCAATGCCAAGCACCACCATCACATCCGCCTGGGTCGCCAGCTCAATTCCCCGCTCAATCATCTTCAGGAATCGCGGCTCGTCCCCAATCACGTGATCCGACGGAAACACCCCGATCACCGCATCCGGATTCTCCCGCTCAATCAGGAACGCAGCCAGCCCGCACGCCGGCGCAGTATTGCGCGCCGCAGGCTCCTCCACAATCTGCCCCGCAGGCACGCCCGCCAACTGCGCCTGAATCTCCCCGGCCAGCAGCTCGTTGGTAATCACCCAAACCTGGCCGGGCCCAGCCAGCGGTTCCAGCCGATCCACCGTCTGCTGCAGCATCGATCGGTCCCCGTCCAACGCCAACACCTGTTTCGCGTGGGCACGACGAGAGCGCGGCCAGAAGCGGGTACCGCTGCCGCCAGCCAGAATTACAGGGCGAAAATCAATATTCGTTCGCATGAAAGCGTTATCCTACCCCAGCCAAGTAACCCTTGCCTAGCCTCAGCCAAACATTCTCATAAACAAAGGCGAATCGTAACTCCCACTTACCTTAAATCCCAACCCAAACGCAGCGAAACGGCTGAACCTCTCACCCATGTCCTTCTCTGTGAGATACCCAGCCGCTTCGTTTTTAGTGGAATTTCTACAGTTTCAGCAGAAATTCCTTCATCCGCTTCACGCCTTCGTCAATCGTCTCCCGCGTCACCGGGTACGACAACCGCACATGGCTCGCCGTGCCAAACGCCTCGCCCGGAACCGTCACCACGTGCCCCTCATGCAGCAGCCGCGTCGCCAGCTCCGTCGCCGTCTTCACCCCGCCCTTGCCGATATACGCGCCCACATTCGGATACACATAGAACGCTCCGCCCGGCTTCGTGCACGTCACCCCGGGAATCTCCTTCAGCTTGGTCAGCATGTAGTCGCGCAGCTCAATAAACTCCGCCCGGAACTCGCTCACGCACTGCTGTGAGCCCGCCAACGCCGCAATCGCGCCCTTCTGCACAAAGCTCGTCGCGTTCGACGTCGATTGAGACTGAAGCTTGCTCAGGTTCGCAATGACCGCCTTCGGCCCCAGCGCAAACCCAGCACGCCAGCCCGTCATCGCATACGTCTTTGACAGCGAACCCAGCACCACAATGTGCTCCTTCGCCCAGGTAAAGGAACCGCCCGAAACCGGCTTGCCCTCGTAATTCAGGTACACATAGCACTCGTCCAGCAGCAGGTAAATGCCCCTCTGATGGGCCAGGGTCACAATCCGCTCCAGGTCCTCGGCGGAAACCACAGAGCCGGCCGGGTTGGAGGGAGAGTTGAGGATAATCGCCTTCGTCTTCGGCGTAATCGCCTTCTCGATTGCATCGGCCGTAATCCGGAAGCTCTCCGACTCCTCCGTCTCCAGGAAGACAACCTTGCCGCCCGCATACTGGATGATGTCCTTGAAGCTCACCCAATACGGCACCGGCAGGATGACTTCATCTCCGTGCTCAATCAGGATCTGCAGCGTGTTGAAGAGCGCCAGCTTGCCGCCCGCCGTAAAAATCGCCTCGTCAATCCCGTAGTCCGACCCGAAATCCGCCGCGTGCCGCTCCACAATCGCCTTGCGCACGTCCGGAATCCCGGGCACCACCGTATAACGAGTGAAATTGGCCTCAATGGCCGCGATCGCCGCGTCCTTGATGTGCCGCGGAGTCGGAAAATGCGGCTCGCCCGCACCAAAATCCACCAGGGAAGCTCCCTGGGCACGAAGCTTCGCAGCCTCCGCAGCAACGGCCATCGTGGCCGATACCTCAATCCGGCCAATTCGGTCGGCAAACGTCTTGCGCTCGAGTGTGTTGGACATAACAGTCCAGTTTACAGGGATTCCCACCCATTCGGACCTCTCACAACAACAGAGTTTTCCCCACCGCCCACCAATCGCATATGATGTCTCCCAATCGCAGCAGCGCCTTCCAAGGAGGACGGCAACATGGCCCGCGAAACGTCCGCAAAACCAGCCCCGCCCGAAGTCGAAGCCTACCTCGCCGCCCTCCCCGAACCCGCCCAAACCACCCTCCGCGCCCTCCGCCAAACCCTGCTCACCCTCATCCCCTCCGATGCGGTGGAATGTCTCAGCTACGGCGTCCCCGCCTTCCGCTCCACCCAGTCCATCGCCGGCTACGCCGCAGCCAAACGCCACTGCAGCTACTACCCCATGAGCGGCCGCGTCATCACCCGCCTCGCCCCTGACCTCGCCGCCTACGAAGTCACCAAAGGCGCCATCCACTTCCCCCTCGACACCCCCCTGCCCACCAACCTCCTCAAAAAACTAGTCACCGCCCGCCTCGCCGAGATGCCCACAAAAAAGAAAAAGGCCGGCAAGCCTTAGCTCACCGGCCCAGAACAGCCTGTTGCAGCCCTACCCCAGCAGCTCCTTCACAATGCCCGGAACAGCCGCCAGCGCTGCGCCCAACTGCGCCTGGTCCTTGCCGCCGGCCTCAGCGATCTCCGGCTTGCCACCGCCCGAGCCGCCCACCAGCTTGGCTACCGCGCCCACCAGCTTGCCAGCTTGGATGCGCTTGATCAACCCCGGTGTCACTCCCGCGATAATGGCCACCTTGCCCTCGGGCTGCGCCGAGCCGAGAACGACGACGCCTTCGCCAAGCCTCTGCTTCAGGTTGTCCACCAGCGTCCGCAACTGCCCGCGGTCCAGCCCGTCGGCCCGCAGAGTAGCCACCTTCACGCCGCCCACATCCACCGCTCCAGCCAGCGCCTCGCTCAGGCCGCCCGCGGCCGACTTCATCCGCAGCTCGTCCAGCTCGCGCCGCAGCTTCTTCAGCTCGTCCTCGTGGTTGGCCAGCTTCGTCCGCAGCGCATCGGCCAGGTCCGCTCCCGGAGCCGCCTGCGCAGCCACCTGCGCCACGCCCGTATACTGCCGGAACTGCTCCAGCGACCCCAGCCCGCTGATCGCCTCCAGACGGCGCACTCCCGAACTTACCGACGATTCAGACACGATCTTCAGCAGCCCAATCTCGCCCGTAGCCGTCGTATGCGTACCGCCGCACAGCTCCGTCGAGAAGCCGTCCAGCACCCGCACCACCCGCACCTTGTCCCCGTACTTCTCGCCGAACAAGGCCATCGCGTGATACTCGTTCACCGCTACGTCGATCGGCACGTCTACGAGGGTTTCCACGCACGCATTGGCCAGCACCTCGCGGTTGACGATGGACTCAATCTCGCTCAGCTCCTCATCGGCCACCTGCGCAAAGTGGCTGAAGTCAAAGCGCAACCGCCCCGCGTCCACGCTCGATCCCGCCTGCTTCACATGCGCGCCAAGCACCTGCCGCAGCGCCGCATGGAACAGGTGCGTCCCGGTATGGTTCCGCCGGATCGCGTCTCGCCGGATGCCGTCCACCACCGCATTCACGCGGTCGCCAACGGCCACAGCCTGCTTCAGCACAGCCTTGTGCGCGCGCACCCCCTGCACCGGAGCCACGCAGCCCACCACATCGGCCACCTGCGTATTGCTGTCGACCGACGTCAACCAGCCCGTATCGCCCACCTGCCCGCCGGAGTCGGCATAGAAGCTCGTGTGGTCGAGGACGATGTCGACCGTTTCGCCTGCTGCGGCTGCGGGAACACCGACGCCGTCTTTGACGAGGGCGAGGATTTCAGAGTCGCGGGAGACGAGGCTGGTGTAGCCCTCGAAGATGGTTTTGGAGAGCGATGTGTAGGCAGGGCTGGCGGTTTTTTGGCTGCCACCCTTCCAACTGGCGCGGGCGCGGGCCTGCTCGGATTCTTTGGCCGCCTCAAATCCCGCTTCGTCGAAGTCCAGATACATATCACGGACTTCTTCGGTGATGAAGTCTTTCGGCAAACCGAAGGTCTCGAATATCTTGAATGCTATCCTCCCGTCGAAGCGCACGGGCTCACCCGAAGCTCGCAAAATTTCCGCAGGCCGTCGAACACCTGACTCACTTTGAGTGCGAGGCCGTAAGGCCAACGCGGCAACGGCAGCGTTAGGCGGATTGCCTTCCAACTCCTTCGCCCTAGCTTGGTGCTCGTTTACTGCAAGTGCAATTTCCGTGGCGAGCTCTTTCCACCCTTGCGAAAGCACCCGCTCAAACTGCCGCTCCTCAGCTTCGATAACGCGGGCTACGCGCTCGGCGCTTTCGTTGAGTTCCGGGTAGGCTCCCCGCATCAGGCCTTTCACCGCATGGACCATTTCGAACATGAAAGGTTTGGCTTGACCTAAAAGCCTTCCGTGGCGAATCCCACGGCGTAGGATCTTTCGTAGGACATAACCTCGACCTTCGTTCGATGGAATGACTCCGTCGTTGATTAGAAACGTGGCCGCGCGCGCATGGTCCGCAATAATTCGCAGGCTTGCAGATTCAAGGCGCTCCCTCTCTCGAATTACTTCAATACTTTCCTCAGACAGCGGGGGAGCAATGCTCGCGGACCGCCGTGCGGCAGATACGTCTCTGTAGATGAATTCCGTAAGTTCAGCGGCCTTTTCAATGAGCGGCGTAAACAGGTCCGTCTCAAAGTTCGACAGTTTGCCCTGCAGCACCGCCGCCAGCCGCTCCAGCCCCATGCCCGTATCGATCGAGGGCTTCGGCAGCGGTGAAAGCTTGTACGCCACCGTCTTGCCGCCCTCCACCACCGCCGAGCGGTCAAACTGCATGAACACCAGGTTCCAGATCTCCACGTACCGGGCATCATCCTCGCCAAACGGCAAGTCTCGACCATGCTCGCTCGCTGCGAGCCCCATGTCGTAGAAAATCTCCGAGCAGGGCCCGCAAGGCCCCGTCTCGCCCATCTGCCAGAAGTTGTCCTTCAGCCCGTACTCGCGGATCCGCTCCTTCGGCACGCCGGCAGCAATCCAAAACGCCTCCGCCTCGTCGTCCCGCGGAACGCCATTGGCCGGGTCACCCTCAAAAATTGTGACATACAGCCGGTCCTTGGGAATCCCGTACCACTCCGCGCTCGTCACCAGCTCCCACGCAAACGCAATCGCATCTTGCTTGAAGTAGTCCCCAAAGCTGAAGTTGCCCAGCATCTCAAAGAACGTGTGATGCCGCCGCGTAAAGCCAACGTTTTCAAGATCGTTGTGCTTGCCACCCGCACGGACGCACTTCTGCGAGGTCGTCGCGCGGCTGTACTCCCGCCGCTCCGCCCCCAGAAACAGATCCTTGAACTGGTTCATCCCAGCGTTGGTAAACAGCAGCGTAGGGTCATTGGCCGGCACCAGTGAGCTCGAGTGCACCCGCCGGTGACCCTTCGACTCAAAAAAGCCCAGAAACATCTCGCGAATTTCGTTACCTGTCAGTGATTGCATGGCAATTCCAGTGTAATCGGCGCGAGGGAGCGTCATTCGTCCGAGTGCCCATCCAAATCCACATTTTCAAGCGCCGCCAGCGTCTCATCCGGCACATCCCACTGCCTCTGAATCTTGTAAATCGCCCCCAGCGAAAACCCCGCCGTCACCAGTCGTCGCATCACCCGCGCCGATTCCTTCTCGTTCTCCGGCTTGCGAATCCGCTTTCGCTCCAGGTGCTCCCGCGCCAGCGCCTCTTCGCTCACCTCGGCGTAGCGCGCCTCCACCGCCTCGTCAATCATCGCCGGCGGCACGCCCTTCATGCTCAGGTCCTGCGTGACGCGCCTCGCCCCATGCTTCTCGTTCTGCTGCCGCAGTTGCGCATAGTTGTCCGCAAACGCCTGATCGTCCAGGAAGCCATACTCCCGCAGCCGCGCCACCACCCCGGCAATCTTCGCCGCCCCGTACTCGTCCGGCTCCACACGCGTCCGCATCAGCCGTTCCAGCTCCACCACCGTCCGCATGCGCCGCCCCAGCGAGCCCAGCGCATACTCATACAGCGCCGCCTCGTCCAGAAACGCCTTCGCCTTCGTCAGCCTGCCAAACGCCATCATGTCTACTCCAGCGGAATCAACATCCGAAACGCCCGCGTCTTTCGCCACCGGTAATGCCGAAAGTCGCCGTCCAGGGTAAGAATATCCCCCGTACCCAACTCATCGGCCATCTGCACCAGGCACGCATCCGCAAAGTCCGCCGGCAGGTCGGCGTACTTCTCCATCACCTGCCGCACCGTTCCCGCCGACTTCGCCAGCGTAAAGGGAATCTCCAGCGCGCCACGCTCCACATTGGCCAGCACCGCCGCTCCCGCTCCCTTCGCCGCGCTCAGCAGATACAAGCTCTCCGCCAGTACCGCCTCGCACGTCACCAGGCGCTGCGTCAGCGTCGTTTGCACCTGCACGCACAGCCCGTGGTGGAAGTCGCTGCGGTTGTACAGCGCCACCAGAAAGCTCGTATCCACCAAAACTGGCTTCACTTGGCACGGCCAATGCTCTTCTGCCCAAAGCCTTCCAGATGCTTTTTGTTCGTGGCCAAGTCGGCAATGCCGCTGTCGAACATCCCCACACCCACCAGCCGCGGTTGCGCAGGCCGCTCCCGCTCCACCAGTTGGATGCCCCGGCGAATCACCTCGGACGTACTCAACCCGCCCCGGCGAAGCCGCTCAAGGGCAGCCAGCGTCTCCTCATCCAGTCGCGCCTGCACCGTAGTCGTCATGGCTTGATTGTAGTACGGTTCTTCGGTTTCCCTACTACGCTTCCTGCTCTCGCGCTCTCGGGGTCAACAATCACCCCCTGGGCTCTCCCAGGATGGCATGCGTCATGGATTTGGCGCGGACCTGAAACTCGATGTACCCCTGCGTATCCTCATTTATTCCGCCAAGCCGCAGAGAAATTCCCAGAGCTTCCGAAAGAGAGACCGGGATTGCTCCTTCCACAATATCCCCAACTCCTGCTACCTGCGATGTCGCACTGTACGAACTGTCGAGAAGCCAAATCGGCAGGGTCAGTCCATCTCCTTCCAGAACCGCATCCTGAAGCAAAAGCTCAATTCGCTGGAGAGAATCGGTCTGTCCATCTTCCCCAACTTCTGTGATCTCCCTGGGCCAATCAAGGCGCGAGGCATTTAGACTCAACACCAAATCCGCCCCGCGCCATGTGACGGCTTCCAGAATGGAGTCGTGGAACTCAAAAAGCCAGCGATCACTGCGCCTTCGGCCTAGCTCCGCTAACCCCGCTAGCTCCGCTGCCCTTCGTCCACTCATCCACCCAATCGTTCACCGTCTTCCACCAAAGCTGCGAATTCTGCGGCTTCAGCACCCAGTGCCCCTCATCCGGGAAGTACAGCATCCGGCTCGGCACCTTCAGCCGCTGCAGCGTCGTAAACAGGTCGTATCCCTGCGCCACATCCAGTCGATAGTCCAACTGGCCGTGTACCACCAGCGTCGGAGTCTTGAAGTTCTTCGCATACAGCGCCGGAGACCACTTCCGGAACGGGTTTTCGCTATCCGGCTTCCCGTAGTACTCCCACGGCTTGCCCTTGAACTCCCACTCGTTGAACCACAGCTCCTCGGTCTCCCCATACGCGCCCTCCGGGTTGTACATCCCGTCGTGCGTCACAATGCACCGGAAGCGGTCCGTATGCCCCAGCACCCAATTCGCCATGTACCCGCCGTAGCTCGCCCCCAGCGCGCACTCCCGCGTCTTGTCGATAAACGGATAGCTCTTCTCCGCGTAATCCAGCCCCAGCATCAGGTCGCTGTAAGGCTTCCCGCCCCAGTCGCCGTTGACGCCATCCACAAAGGCCTGCCCGTACCCCGTCGATCCTCGCGGATTCACCATCACCACCACGTACCCATTGGCGGCAAACAGCTCCGCATTCCACCGGTAGCTCCAGCTATCGCCCCACGCGCCCTGCGGCCCTCCATGGATCAGAAACTTCACCGGATACTTCTTCGCCGTATCAAACCCCGGCGGCCGAATCAAAAATCCCTGCACCTTCGTCTTATCCGCCGCCTCAAACCAGAAGGACTCCATCTTCGGCAAATCAAGCTGCATCCACTCTGCGACGTTCAAACTCGTAATTCCAGACATCTGCGAAACTGAAGTCGCCTCGATCTTTGCGGAAATGATGCCGGGTTCGCCAGGGACAGTTACGGGGAAACTTGCAGTTTCTGAAGAACTGGACCATGTGATGCGATATACCTCGGACGGCATGTCCACGCTCATCCGATTTGCTATCACGCCCTGCTCTCCCGAAAGCGGGTGGAGATCACTAAACTCGCCCTGACTGGAGACTTTTGTGAGTTTGCCGTTAAGGTCTGCGCGAAAGAGGGGCTCTTCCCCCTTCTCTCCAGAAACAAAGAGGAGGCTCTTCGAATCCGGTCCCCACACAAACTCATCCACCCAATTGTCGAACTTCGGTAGTAAGTCTTTGATCGTCTTCTTCTCTCGGTCATACACCAAGAGCCGGAACTTGTCGCTCTCATACCCCGCCCGCTCCTGGCTCCGCCACGCCAGCCACTTCCCATCCGGCGAGTAAGCCGGATTGAAATCCCCACCCTTCGCCGTCGATACCTGCACCGGCTTCGCCGCCACACTCGTCAAATCCAGCGTAAAGATATCCGCATTCGTTGAAATCGCCGGCTCCTCGTCCAGATTCTCCGTAAACGCCAGTTCCTTCCCATCCGGCGCAAAGGCATACGCCAGCCCCCCACCCAGCGAGAAAGGCGGCACATCCCGAGGGTCGTTCGGCGTCAAATCCCGCACCGTCCCCGCCGCCACATCCGCCAGAAACAGGTGGCTCCGCTTGTCGCCCGTAAACGCGTTCCAGTGCCGGTAGAGGAGATGGTCAAAAATCCGCGCCTTCACCTTGCTCTCGGCCTTCGCCGCGTCCCGGTCCGCGTTGCACTTGTCCCCCGCAGCAGACTCAGGCGTAATCGCCGGGCAATCCGGATACACCGCCGCCGCAAACAGTATCTGCTTCCCATCCGGCGACCATATCGGCGAATCCGGGTCCAGATTCAGCCGTCCCTGCTGCGCTGTCACCCCCGCATACGCCTGCCCCGGATAAAACACCACCCGGTGATTCCCGCTCGCCGCCCCCGTCTTCCCATCAAAATCCGCCACCCAAACCGCTGCCGCCCCATCCTGCCCGCTCACATACAGGATCTGCTTGCCATCCGGAGAAAACCGCGCCCCGTCGTCCCCCGCCGCGCCGCCAGCCAGGGCAATCGGCTCGCCCCCGCCAATCGCCTGCACCCACAGCCGCGAGGTCTTGGTATTCTTCGCCAGATCCACGTCCGTCGCGCTATACAGCAGCCACTTGCCGTCCGCGGAAACATCGGTCCCGCCCAGCCGCCGCATGTGCATCATGTCGTCAAAGGTCATGGGGCGCTTCGCAGGCGCCTGCGCCACAACGGAGCCAGCCAGCAAACCAAGCAATACGATAGGGATAAGGCGAGATATACGCATTCCAGACACACTCCCTCCCACTAAACCGGGAAACAAAAGTGTAAACCTTCCGGGGTGCGAATGACCGCGCTGCACACCGCTCAAGCCCTACCGGCTGGGCAGCTCCAGAGCCACCGCCGCGCCGTTCGGCTCCAGGTTCATCGCCTCAATCCGTCCATTGTGCTCGCGGATAATCGCCGCGCACAGGCTCAGCCCGATTCCCGCCGCATCCGTCCCCAGCACCCCTGTGCTCAGCGAGTCAAACGCCCGCTCCGGATGCGCAAAGCTCCGCCCGGAGTGCCCCACCAGTATCCGCACATGCCCGTCCCTCGCCGTCGCTCCCAAGCGAACCTCGCGAGCCTGGTCCGCGCCCACCCGCTGCACGCTCTCAATCGCATACTGCACCGCGTGCATCAGCGCCTGCCGAATCTGGTGCGCATTGCCCACCAGCGGCGGCAGATCCGGCGCTACGGACATCCGGAAATCGATCGCGTAACGCAAGAAATCCATCCGGTGTAACTGCTCCATATCCGCCATCAGGTCCCCGGCGGAAAACGTCGCGAAACGCTCCGTCGTGTGCCGCGAGAACATCGCAATCCGCTCCAGCAGCGCTTTCATCCGCCGTGCCTCGGACAGAATCGCCTCCGCCGCCCGCGCATCCGTGGTGTTCGCCACGCTCTCTTCCAGCAGCCCCGCATAGCCCAATATCACCGTCAGCGGATTGTTCAACTCCTGCGCCACGTTGGTCGCCAGTTGCCCCACACCGGCAAAACGTTCGGAATCAATCAATTTGCCCAGCATCAGCGCCTGCGACCGCGCTGCCTGTATCCTCCCCGCCAAGGACTCTACCGCCAGCAGATCGTCCGCGCGCAGCTCCTCCTGCGGATTGCGTAGTCCCGCCAGCAACACTGCGCCCTCAACCGTCCGCTCCGGGCCCAGCATCGGCACTGCTCCCATCCGCACCAGCTTCATCCGCTCAAGGTCATCGCCCGGCGTCAGCCACGGCTCCAGGTCCATGTCCAGAGTGTTCGCATCCGGCGCCAGCTTCGGTCTTCCCATGTCAAAACTGGCCGACTGCAGCCGCTGCGCCAGCGCGTCCAGCGCGGCCACCGTCGCTCCGTCCAGCCCAGCCGCTCCAATCAGCGTAAAGTTACCCTGCGTCGTGCGCGTCAGCAGCGCCACCTTGCTAAAACGGCTATGCTCGGCAACCGCCGCGCACAAATTCCCCGATTCCCGGTCAAACTCCTCCAGGCTCCGCGCCGTCATCAGCAGCCGTGAGTAGGCCTCCAACTCCAGCCGCACCCGCCGCTCCCGGAACCCCGCCAGCTGGTTCTTGGCAATCTCATCCTCCAGCACAATCAGAATCAGACCAATCGCCGCCGCCACCTTGCCCAGAATCATCGTCCGCGCCAGGTACAGCGCCCCCAGCGTCAGCGACGTCGGGTTGTCCAGCCCCAGAATCGGCGGTATCGACCACGCCAAAAATCCCAGCGTCGCCAGAAATACCCCCGGAGACAGCCGCCGGAACGTGTACATCAGCAGCAGCGCCACCATCACCATGTTCCCCGACTGCACCACCACCAGCGGCCAGTACACGCTCCCATGCAGGAAGAACGGCGCGCTCACCAACGCCGCTGCTCCCACCACCACCGTGGAAAGCCACACCGGCATCATGCCTTTGGCCACGCTCCACGCCATGCCCGCCACCAGCGCCCAGGCTGCCAGCCCGACGTAGACCCACAGCAGAGTCGGCCCCGGCGTGCGCGTCACCCCGTAGATCAAAACCGAGTAAGCCACCAGCGGAATCGTGTACGGAATCACGTACATTACCCGCAACTTGCCTATCCGGAAGGTCAACGGCGACAGCGATGCCAGAAACAGCGCCGAGGCGAACATCAGCGCGCTCTCCCCAACCGCAGCCATCCACGGGCTCGTCGGTGAAAGCCCCCCGCCAAACCCCCAGGGCAAATTCGCAGAGTGGCTGTTCGACACCCGCCAAAAAAGCACCGAGTGAATCTCAACGCACACCATCGCCACCAGCCACAGCCGAATCCGTACGCTGCGGAAGCGCAGATCCAGGTACCCAAAGGCGAGCAGCAACGCCGTAATCAGAGCTGTCGCCGGAATCTGGTAGTCGTCAAGCATGGTCAGTCAGTGCCGTCTTCTTCCTGAATCAGTACAGCCATCAGGAGATCTTTGGGGGAACAGACCCGAATCGTGCGCGCGGGCCAAGCTTCGCAGGAACAGGATGCTCAGTGGATTCGAGCCAGACCTTTCGTCCCCGTTACGCCGGGAAGGGTACATGCCAGCATAGCGCGAATCACCGCACCGGCAGCAAAAAACGCCTGCTTCAGGATCATCCCCCGACTCTTGTTCGGCATCTATGCGTCTAAAGTGGTAGGGGAGACCTTTTCCCCCATCTGCCCTGTTCGGCCACATCCATCGAGGTATCCTGGAATGCTCTCTCCTGCCACGCATCACGCCGCCCTGCGCCGTGCCACCGGCCTCCTTCTGGGTCTGGTCCTTGTCGTTTGTGCTCTCCCGGCCTTCGCCGGGGACAAGAAAAAAGACAAGGCCGACAAGCCTCACGACTCCTACACACCCATGCCGCTCGACTCCGGCTTCGGCCCCATGGACCTCGAACCGCCGCCCATCGCTCCCGAGGAAATCATCAAGCGCTTCACCGCCAAAGAGAGCCAGTTCCGCCAGGCCCTCAACCACTACACCTATCGCCGCACCGTCCGCGTTCAAACCATCAACGACGACAACAAGCCCGACGGCGAGTACTACGAAGTCGACGACGTCATGTTCGACACCCAGGGCAAGCGCATGGAAAAGGTCATCTTCGCACCCCAGAACACCCTCGAACGCATCTCCATGTCCCCCGCCGACTTCCAGGACATCCAGCAGCGCCTGCCCTTTGTCCTCACCACGGAAGACGTCGCCCAGTACGATGTGACCTACATCGGCCGGCAAAAGGTGGACGACGTTCCCTGCTACGTCTTCCAAGTCGGCCCCAAAGTCATGGAAAAGGGCAAGCGCTACCTCCAGGGCAAAATCTGGGTCGATCAGGAGGACCTCCAGATCGTAATCACCAGCGCCAAAAACGTCCCCGACGACACCCGCAAGGGCCACGAAGACCTCTCACCGCCCTTCACAACCTACCGCGAACAGGTCGACGGACAGTACTGGTTCCCCACCTACACCAAGGCGGAGGGCATCCTCCACTTCACGGGCGGCAACGGCTACATGGGCGAAGACGTACACATCCGCCAGACCGTCAAATACTCCGACTACAAGCAGTACGGTTCCACCTCGACCATCCTCTTTAACGGCGCCGAAGTCACCGACGCCCCCAACGCACCGAAAGACACCACCCCGCAACCAAACAAGCCCCAATAGCCGCGCCACCATAAACAAGAAGCGCCCGCAACGGGCTTCCCCGTGCGGGCGTTTGTCTTGTCCGCTTGCAGCCCTACGCGTTGATCGCCATTCCATCCACCGCCGCGTATGCGTCCAGCATCGCCTCGCTCAGCGTCGGATGCGCGTGGATGGTAAAGATCAAGTCCTCGATCGTCCCCTCCAGCTCCATCGCCACCACGGCTTCTGAAATCAGCTCCGTCGCCGACGGCCCAATAATATGCACCCCCAGCAACTCACCGAACTTGGCCTCGGCTATCACCTTCACAAACCCATCGTGCGAGCCCAGAATCGTCGCCTTGCTGTTCCCACCAAAGGGGAATTTGCCCACCTTGATCTCCAACCCCTGCTCCCGCGCGGCCTTTTCCGTCAGCCCAACAGACCCAATCTGCGGTTCCGTATACGTGCAGCCCGGAATGCGGTCCCGCTTGATCGGCCGGTATGCGCGCCCGGCAATCTTCGCCGCCGCCACCATCCCCGCCATTGCGCCCACATGCGCCAACTGCGGCATTCCCGCCACAATGTCCCCAATTGCAAACAGCCCCGGCTCGGCCGTCTCCATCGCCGGGCTCGTCTTCACAAATCCCCGCTCCAGCTCCGCCGCCGTCTTCTCCAGCCCCAGCCCGTTCGTGCGCGGCGAGCGTCCCACGGCCACCAGAACCTTCTCCGCGTCTTTCACCACCGTCTTCCCGTTGGAGTCGGTAAACGTCACTCGCACACCATCGTCCGTGCGCTCCACGGTGTCCACCTTCGCGCCCGTATTCACATCAATCTTGCGCTTCTTGAAGCACCGTGCCAGCTCTTTCGACACGTCCTCGTCTTCCACCGGAACCAGGCGCGGCAAAAACTCCACAATCGTCACTTCCGTCCCAAACGTCCGGAAGATCGAGCTGAACTCCACGCCCACCGCGCCCGCGCCAATCACCACCAGGCTCTTTGGCACCGCGTCGATCGCCAGTATCCCCACATTCGTCAGCACCCGGTCGTCTTCCGTCAGCCCCGGCAGCAGCTTCGCGTCCGAACCCGTCGCCACAATCACGTTCTTGGCCTTCACCTGGCTCACGGCACCATCGGCGCCCGTGACATCCACAGTGTGCACGCCGTCTTTCGCCGGCCCGGTCAACGCGCCCGACCCCACCATCGTCGTCACCTTGTTCTTCTTCATCAGGAACTCAAGACCCTTGGTATGCTTCACAATGATCGAGTTCTTCCTCGCCTGCACCTGCGCCCAATTCAACGTCGGCGTGCCCACCCCGTCAATGCCAAACTCGGCGGCATCCTTCACGTAGTCCCAAATCTCAGCGTTGAACAGCAGAGCCTTCGTCGGAATGCAGCCCCAGTGCAGGCACGTCCCGCCCAGCTTCGTCGTCCGCTCAATCAGCGCCACCTTCAGCCCATACTGCCCAGCCCGAATCGCCGCCGTATACCCCGCCGGCCCGCCGCCAATCACCGCTACGTCAAATATCGTATCCGTCACCACATGCTCCCATTCTCTCGGTCCGCCGCCCACCGGCAGCATCTCCGCTGTTGCTTCAAGACTGCATCCAGCCCGCCGCCTGAGCCGCGCGCCAATCTATTGATACCCAGTCTAAATTGGATGCGCTATCCCGCCCCAAAGCCTCACCCCGCCTCATCCATATCCAGCACCTTCCCCGGATTCATCCGGTTCTCCGGATCCAGCGCCAGCTTGATCATTCGCATCACCGCCAACCCCTCCCCGTGCTCCGCCTGCAGGTACTTCTTCTTCCCCAGCCCCACGCCATGCTCACCCGTGCACGTCCCATCCATCGCCTGCGCCCGCTTCACCAGCCTGTGCGCAAAGGCTTCCGCCTCAGGCAACTCTTCCTCGCTCGGCAGGCACTGCACATGGAAATTCCCATCCCCCACGTGCCCCACCATCACCGCCGCAAACCGCTCCCAGTCCAGCTCCGCGCGCGTCGCAACAATGCACTCCGCCAGCCGCGAAATCGGCACACAAACATCCGTCGTCAGTACCCGCGAACCCGGTCGCAGCGCCCGCGTAGCGTAATACACATCGTGCCGTGCCTTCCACAGCCGCTCCCGTTCCCCCAGGCTCGTCTGCCGCTCAAAGCTCAGGCATCCATGCTCCCGCGCCAGCCCTTCCGCCATCTTTGCCGACTCCTCCACGCTCGCTTCGCTCACTCCGTGGAACTCAAACAGCAGCGTCGGACCCTCCCGCAGCCCAATTCCCGAGTACCGGTTCACCGCCGCCACCTGCGGCCCATCCATAAACTCAATCCGCGCCGGATTCACCCCCAGCTGGATCGCCTCAATCACCGTCTCCACCGCCGCCTGGATGATCGGGAAGCTCGCAATCGCCGCTCCCACCGCCTCCGGCTGCGCATGAAGCCGCACCGTCACCTCGGTAATCGTCCCCAGTGTCCCCTCCGAGCCCACAAACAGCCGCGTCAAGTCGTATCCGGCCGAGGACTTCCGCGCCCGCGTTCCCGTCGTGATCACCCGCCCATCGGCCAGCACCACCGTCAGCCCCAGCACATTCTCCCGCATCGTTCCGTAGCGCACCGCCGTCGTTCCGCTCGCCCGCGTCGCCGCCATCCCTCCCAGCGTCGCATCCGCCCCTGGGTCTATGAAAAACGTCAGCCCACTGCTCTCCAGCGCCTTCTGCAACTGCTTCCGGCTCACCCCCGCCTCCACAGTCGCGTCCATATCCGCCGCGCTCACCCGCAATATCCGGTTCATCTGCCGCATATCCAGGCAAATGCCCCCACGCAGCGCCTGCACATGCCCCTCCAGCGAAGTCCCTGCTCCAAACGGAACCATCGCCAGCCCATGCGCCGCGGCAATCCGCGCAATCCCGCTCACTTCCTCCGTCGTCACAGGAAAGCACACCACATCCGGCATCGCCGGGGGATGTGTGTCCTCCCCATGACTGTGGTGCTCCCGCACCGACTCAGCCGAGGTCACCCGCTCCCCCAGCAAGCTCTTCAGTTCCGCCAAAGCTGCTTGAATCGCCGCCTCACCCATGCCCCATGCACCCCCAAAACACCCATTCTACCCGCCACCAAGTATCATTCGTTCCATGCGCCGCATCTTGCTTCTAGCTGCCTGCTTGCTCACCATCGTTTCCGCCTCCGCGCAATCCCCCGCGCCCCTTTATGACACAGTCATCCTCCACGGCCGCGTCATTGACCCCGAAACCCACCTCGACGGCCTCCGCAACGTCGGCACCACTGCGGGCAAAATCGCCATCGTCACCACCGACCCCATTCAGGGAAAATCCACCCTCGACGCCACAGGTCTCGTCGTCGCTCCCGGCTTCATCGACCTCCACTCCCACGGCCAGGACCCCGAAAACTACCGCACCAAGGCCATGGACGGCGTCACCACTGCTCTCGAACTCGAAGTCGGCGTCTGGCCCGTCAACCCCTGGTATCAGGCCCGCGCCGGTCACGCATTAATCAACTACGGCGCCTCCGTCGGACACATTCCCGTCCTCATCGACGTCATGCACGACTCCGGCACTTTCCTGCCCCGCGACCGCGCCGTCACGGAAACCCCCACCCCCGCCGAACACGCCCTGGTCCTCGCCGACCTCCATCAGGGCCTCGCCGATGGAGCCCTCGGCATCGGCATGGGACTCGCCTACACCCCCCACGAAACCCCCGCCGACATCCTCCGCGTCTTCGAACTGGCTGCAGCAGCCAAACGTACCATCTTCGTCCACATGCGCACCCCCGGCGGACTCGTCCCCGGTGTCGTCGACTCACTCCAGGAAATGATCGCCGACTCCGCTGTAACAGGTGCAGCAGTACACATAGTACACATCAATTCCATGGCCAATAAACTCACGCCCATCGCGCTCGAAATGATCCACGGCGCACAGGCGCGCGGCCTCGACGTCACTACCGAAGCCTACCCCTACACCGCCGGAGAAACCCGGCTTGACTCCGGCGTATTTGCCGGCGACTGGCAGCATCAGCTCGATATCTCCTACAACGACCTGCAATGGGTCGCCACCGGTGAGCGCCTCACCGCCGACACCTTCGCCCGCTACCGCAAGCAGGGCGGACTCGTGCTCACTTTCACCAATACTCAGCAAATGGTCGATCTGGCCATGGCCGACCCCGCCGTCATGATCGCCACTGACGGCATCCTCGCCAACGGCAAAGGCCATCCCCGCGCCGCCGGCTCCTACGCCCGCCTGCTCGGCGCCTACGTCCGCGACCGCAAGATTCTCACCCTCATGGAAGCCATCCGCCGCAGCTCCCTCGCGCCCGCCCAGCGCCTTGAAGCCGCCAGCCCCGCCTTCCACCACAAAGGCCGCATCCAGGTTGGCGCAGACGCCGACATCGCCGTCTTCGACCCCGCCACAGTCCTGGATCGCGCCACCTACGCCAACCCCGGCCTATACTCCACCGGCTTTCGCTACGTTCTCGTCAACGGCACAGTCGTAGTCCACGACGGCCACCCCGACGAGTCCACCTTCCCCGGCCAGGGCCTCCGCGCCGATCCGGTCCAATAACGCCGCGCGAGCCGAAAACTCTGCCGGTGTACCATACTTCCATGTCCAGCTATCGCGTCATCTTGCATCCCTCTGAGGAAGGCTACAGCGTCTCCTGCCCCGGCCTGCCCGGCTGCTGGTCGCAGGGCGCAACCGAGGCTGAAGCCCTCGCCAATATCCAGATCGCCATCCGCGAATACATTGCCGCCGCCGAAGAACTGGCCCGCGACACAGACAGCCGCATCGTAGAGGTCGCGGTCGCCTAGCTGAGCCGCACAACCCATGCCTAAACTGCCCGGAATCCCTCATCTGAAAGCTGTCGCCGCGCTTGAGAAAGCCGGCTTTCGTATCCTGCGCCAGGGCGCGCGCATCGTCATGACCGACGGCGTACGCATCCTCACCATTCCTCGCCACAACCCGGTCAACGCCTTTACTATGGGCGGAATCGTCCGCGACGCCGGCCTCACCCTTGAGGCCTTTCGCGAACTCCTCTGGGCTTTTCCGCAAGCAAATGCGTTACTCCAGGCCCAGCATCCAGTTCTCCAGATTCTTCTTGAACTCGCCCATAAACTTGCCCGCATCGGCCCCATCAATCAGCCGATGGTCAAAGCCCAGGCAGTAGTGCTGCATCCACCGGATTCCGATCACGTCGTTCCCGTCCGCGTCCGTCACCACGGCAGCCTCTTTGTTCAGCCCGCCAATGGCCAGAATCGCCGACTCCGGCTGGTTCAAAATTGGCGTCCCAAACTCCCCGCCAAACACCCCGGAATTCGTCAGCGTAAACGTCGACCCCGACGCCTCATCCGGCTTCAGCCGCTTGGCCCGCGCCCTTTCCGCCAGGTCGCCAATCGCCCGCGTCAGTCCCAGGAAATCCCGCCCCTCGGCCTCGCGAATCACCGGCACAATCAGCCCCCACTCCAGCGCTACCGCAATGCCCAAATTGATGTGCTGGTGGTACCGAATTGCGTCCCCTTCCAGCGACGCATTCAAGATCGGATAGTTCTTCAGCGCCTGCACCGTAGCCGCCGCAATAAACGGCATATACGTCAGCTTGGCGCCGGTCCGCTGTTCAAATCCCTTCCGCTCCCGTGCTCGCAGTTGCACAATCCGCGTCATGTCCACCTTGTACACGCTGTACACATGCGGCGCCGTGAACGCGCTTTCCACCATCCGCTGCGCAATAATCGACCGCATCCGGCTCATCGGCACGAGTTCGCCCGGCGAGGGCGCAGTCGCTGCGGCAATCTCCGCCGCCGGCCGTGGCGCGCTCGCTCCAGCCCCATACTTGGCCAGAAACTCCAGCGCATCGTCCTTCGTAATCCGCCCGCCCATCCCCGACCCGGCAATAAACCGCAAATCCAGGTTGTGCTCGCGCGCAATCCGCCGCACCAGCGGAGACGACCGGATCTTTCCCCCCGGGTGCTCCACCTCCGGCAGCGTCTCCGCAATCGGAGCCACCGAAGCAACCGGCGTAGCCTCGGCTGCTTCGGCCACCGGCGCTGCCGCTCCTACGCTGCCGCCAATCACCGCCACTACCGTGTTGATCCCCACCGTATCGCCCTGCTGCGCGTGGATGGCCGTCAGCACGCCAGCCACGGGTGCAGGAATCTCCGCATCCACCTTGTCCGTTGAAATCTCAAACAGCGGCTCGTCCTTCTGCACCGCGTCGCCGACCTTCTTCAGCCACTTGGTGATCGTGCCCTCAAAGATCGACTCGCCCATCTGCGGCATCACCACATCCACGCCGCCAGTCAGCACAGCCTCCGCCGGGGAAGCCTCAACTGTCGCCACACCGGCCAGCTCCACAGCCTCGCCCACCAGCGCCACCACCGAGTTCACAGCGACAGTTTCGCCCTCTGTCGCGCGAATCTCCGTCAGAATCCCGGCCACCGGCGAAGGAATCTCCGCATCCACCTTGTCCGTCGATATCTCGAACAGCGGCTCGTCCTTCAGGACAGGATCGCCCACCTTCTTGAGCCACTTCGTGATGGTTCCTTCAAAGATCGACTCGCCCATCTGGGGCATAACCACTTCGGTCGCCATGGCTCTTCATCCCTCGCTCAAGACGCGCGTCACCAAACCACGCCGCCGGACTGCTGCTAGACAGTATAAAGTGCCGCATCACACCCGCTCTGTGCTTCCGCCCACATCCCGGCTCAGCCGCTCCAACTCCGCCGGAATCCGCAGCGGAACCCCCACCGTCCGGTAGCTCTCTCGCAGAGCCGGCAAATCCGCCATCGCCAGCACATGCTCGCCAAACGCCTGCCCAAAGCACCGCGCCGCCGCATCGGCCACCGCTTCCAGCCCCGGCACTGGCCTCGCTCGATCCATCTCCCGTTCCAGGCTCGTAGCCTCCCGGTCCGCAATCCCGCAAGGCACAATCCACTGGAAATCCTCCAGCCGCGTCGTCACGTTCAGCGCAAACCCGTGCGATGTAATCCCCCGCGACACATGTACCCCAATCGCCGCAATCTTCTTCTCCGCCTCACTTGCGTTCTCGCCCGCGCCCGGCACAGTCCAAACTCCCGTTCGCCCAGCCACTCGTCCCGTCACCACCCCATACCCGGCGCACACCCGCATCAGCGCGTCTTCCATCCGCCGCACATAGTCCACCGGCCCCAGCCGTCCGCCCTTGCCGTTGCTCAGGCTCCGCAGGTCAAATATCGGATACCCCACCAGCTGCCCCGGCCCGTGATACGTCACGTCCCCGCCGCGGTTCACCTCGTGTACCGCAATCCCCCGTGCTGCCAGCATCGCGTCCGTCGCCAATATATTGCTTCGCCGCGCATTTCGCCCCAGCGTCAGCACCGCCGGATGCTCCAGCAGCAGCAGCACATTGTCCACGCGACCCTGGTGCCGAGCCTCAATCAGCTCCGCCTGCAACTCCAGGCCCGTCGCATAATCCGTCCGCCCAAGATACAAATACTGGATCATCGAACCCTCCCCACCGGTCAAACCGCTGCCTCGGCCAGTTTCTCCCGGGTCAGCTCGTTCAGCACTCGCAACGCCTCCGGCATCTCCGGGCTCACAATCCCCGGATGCGCCATCTCCATCACCCGTTGCGGAGCCACAAGGCCACTCGGCTCCGCCAGCGCGCCCTTCACCCAGCCCACCGCCGCCAGACCTTGCCGTCCGGTAAATGTCTGCTCGATGTAGAACCACCGCTCATCCCAGCACACCAGCCGCGTCGCCAGCTCAAACCGCGCAAACAGCCCCAGCGATCGCCGATACGTCATCCACACCCCGCCCACCAGCGGCGTCCACCGCGCCTTCAATATCGGCTTCAGCAGCCCCGCCCGCGACAGCAGATGCATTCGCCCGTAGTCCATCTCGCTCAGGTACCGCGAGTTGTTCAGATGAAAATTGAAGTCGATGTCGTTCGGCCACACCCGCAGCCGTATCGTGTCCGTCCCCAGCGGCTCAATCGGCGGCAGCGGCAGCAAACTCTGCCGCAAAGCCAACAGCGGAATTCGTACAAAACTATTGAAATGCGCCAAGGTTTTCCCTCTCGCTTTAGTGTAGTCGCGCACTCAACACAGCCTTTTGCTCTCCCCAACAAATCCCCGCCGACACACCTTTTCCCGCCAAAAATCCGCCCGAGAAAAAGTTTTCTGGCGCATCATGGCCCCAATCGGCGACAATTCCCCTCGATATGTCTCCTTACACCCGACGCTCCTTCCTCAAGCGCGGTGCAGCCGCTTCCCTCGCTGTTTCCGCTGGTCTCATCGCTCCCCGCCTCTACGCCGCCTCCCCGCTCAAAAGCTCCAGCCGAATCCTCGTCGGCACCGGCAAGGGAGACGGCTCCGGCTCCATCCAGGCCTTCCACTGGGACGCCTCCACCGGCACCCTCACTCCCGAAGGCACCGCTGCGGAAATCACTGACTCCACCTGGCTCGAGCTCTCTCCTGACCGCCACTACCTTTACGTCGCCAGCGAGCTCAGCGAGTTCCAGGGCAAGCCCACTGGCGCCGTTTCCAGCTTCAAGTTCGAACATGACAAGCTCGAACTCATCAACCAGGTCAACTCCGCCAGCCCCGGCACATGCCAGGTTGGCGTCGATGCCACCGGCAACGTCCTCGTCTCGGTCGACTACGGCGGCGGCTCCGCCGCCAGCTTCGTCAGCCAGTTCGGCAAGCTCTCCGGCCCTCAGTGGAGCGAGCACTACGGCGGGTACCAGGAAAAGGGCATGGCAACCGGCCCCGTCGCCGACCGTCAGGAAGCGGCCCACGCCCACTTCGCCAGCTTCTCGCCCGACAACCGCTTCGCCTTCGTCAACGACCTGGGCGGAGACCAAATCCACATCTACAAGCTCGACTCCGGCTCCGGCCAGCTCACCACCACCGGCGCCTACAACTCCAAGCCCGGCGCGGGCCCGCGCACTCTCCACTTCCACCCCAACGGCAAAATCGCCTACTGCGTCAACGAGCTCAGCTCCAGCGTCGATGTCCTTGCCTGGAACCCGTCCGACCGCTCCCTTACGCCCATCCAGCATGTACCCCTGCTGCCCGCCGACGAACCCAAGACCGTCACCAACACCGGCTGCGACGCCGTCATCACCAAAGACGGCAAATTCGCCTACTTCGCCAACCGTGGCGACGACTTCCTCATGAGCTTCACCGTCGACCCAAAATCCGGCAAGCTCACCCAACTCGGCGACAACCCCCGCGTTCCCTCGGGCGGCAAGACCCCGCGCAACTTCCGCCTCGATCCCACCGAAACCTGGATCCTCGTCGCCAACCAGACCTCCGGCAACCTAACCGCAATCGCCCGCGACCCCAAAACCGGAACCCTCGCCCAAGAGGGCAAAAACGTCCCCTGCCCCAAACCCATGTGCATCGTCTTTGTGTAGCAGAATAGACTCCCCGTACGAGCACATTCCAACGCACCAGCATCGGCCCCTCGCGCAAGTCGGGGGCTCATCGCCATTCTGGACGCAAAACGACCTCACCGCCGCCCGATCAACCGGCAGCGTCAATTGCGAAGAAAAATGTACAGGGAAGTAGTCGGGAAAGTACTTTAAGCCCCCACCAGCGATGTATCGCTGAAGGCCACAGACGGCCCCAGCTCCTCGGCATTCTCCAGCGCCGGATGCGGAACCCCGGCATGGACCATCTCCCACGCCGACCGATCCTTCATCAGCCGGCTCACCAGCGCGGTATGCATCGCGTGCCCCGCGCGCATGGCAAACACCTTGCCCTGGATGCGCTTGCCCGCCAGCGCCAGGTCCCCAATCAGGTCCAGCACCTTGTGCCGCACGTACTCGTTCTCAAACCGCAACGGCCCGTTCTCCGGCCCCTTCGGTGTCAGAATAATCGCGCTCTCCGGCCCCGCACCGCGAATCAAGCCCATATTTCGCAGTTTCGCCTCGTCCGCCTTGTACCCAAATGTCCGCGCCGGGGCTATCTCCGCCCCGTAGGTCTCCGTCTCCAGATCAACGCAAAAGCTGTCATGACCAATCGGCGCGGGAAAATCAATCTCGTACGTAATGCTGTAGCCCTCGCCCGGATACACGCCGATAAACTTGTCCCCTTCGTGTACTTCCACAGGCTTCAGAATCCGCAGGTATTCCCGCCGCCGCCGCTGCAACCGGATGCCAACCGCCTGAAAAGCCTCCACATACTCCCGAGCGCTCCCGTCCAGAATCGGCAATTCCAGGTTGTCCAGCTCCACGATTACGTTGTCCACGCCCATGCCGATCAACGCCGAAAGCAAATGCTCCGTCGTCGAAATCAGCACGCCCTGCCGCATCAGGCTCGTGGCATAGCTCACCTTGGCCACGTTCCGACCCGTCGCAGGTATCTCAAAATTGTCCAGATCTGTTCGCCGGAAGACAATCCCCGACCCCGCCGGAGCCGGCAGCAGACGCATCGTCACCGGCGCGCCGCTATGGAGCCCTACGCCGGAAAACTCCAGCGCCGCCTCAATCGTCTGTTCCTGGTGCATCTTGTTCAGCAATACGGAGTCCCGGCTTCCGCGGGCCATAGCTCTCCCGCAATCAGTAGACTAGTCGCATTGCGCAACTTTTGGCCTGTGGCATTTTTGCCACACTATGAGCCATTTTCAGCAGATTCGCGACCGCTGCTGGAGCCTCTCGCGCCGCGCTTACCCATCTTCAGTCCCGCCCCGCACCCTTCGCCTGCTTGGCCGCGTACATCGCCGCATCCGCCCGCTTCATCAGGCTCTCCACCGTATCGCCTTCCACCACCATCGCCGCGCCTGCCGACACGGAAAGCGATATCCGGTTCCCGTTCGGCCCCAGAACCTGCGTCTCCCGCACCAGAATCGTCCATCTCCGCGCCATCTTCAGCAAACTATCCATGTCGATACCCCGGATAATCGCCACAAACTCGTCTCCGCCCCAACGTCCTAAAATATCCGTCGGACGCACAAACCCGCCCATCGACTTCGCCGCTTCCTGCAGCACCAGGTCACCCGCCGCATGCCCATGGCTGTCGTTCACGCCCTTGAAACGATCCAGGTCCAGCATCATCACACCAAACGGCTGGTGATGCACACCATACTCCGCCAGCGACGTACTCAGCGCCATCTCCAGAAAACGCCGGTTGGGGAACTGCGTCAGCTCGTCCAGAAACGCCAACCGCTCCAGCTCCCGCGTCCGTCGCTGCGTCTGGTGCAGAGCCGTGCTGTCGCTGAAAACCTCCACCGCTCCCGTAATCCGCCCCTCCGCGTCCCGTATCGGCTCCACATTCACCAGCACCGGTACCCGGCCACCCTTCTTGTGCCGCAGAAACACAGTCGACTGGTGCGATTTCCCATCCGCAAGGCACTCTGTCAATGGGCAGCCTTCCCGGCACAGGTTCTTCCCGTCGATATCCACGTGGCACAGAATGTCATCCTGGCAGTACCGCCCAACCACTTCCTCCCCGGTATAGCCCGATATCTGCTCCGCGCCTTTGTTCCAGTACTGTATGCGCCGATGCGTGTCCACGAAATACACCCCATCGCTCATGTTTTCGACGAGATTCTTGTAAAACTCAACATTTTTCGGGGGTATCAATGGCGTGGGCCCTTCTCGCTTCGATTATTCCACCGGATTGGGTGACCAGCAACCAGCGGGTGCGAAAATGGAGCTTCAGTCCGGCTCCCGGAGATTCCCCATGCCGCAAGCACCTTCCGCCTCAGTTCCCATGCGCGCCCTGCTCGCCGGCGCGCGCCGTATGCAGCCCGACCTGCTCGCCCTTACCACCCGGCTCGTCCGTGCGGAATCCCCCTCCGACGACAAGTCCGCCGTCGATGCCTGCATGGACCTCGCAGCCGCCCACGCCCTCACCCTCGGCGGACGCGTCAAGCGTCACCGCCAAAGGCTCTGGGGAGACGTCCTCGAACTCCGCTTCGGCCCCCGCCGCTCCGATCCTGCCCGCCGCATTCTCCTCCTCGGCCATCTCGACACTGTCTGGCCCATCGGCACCCTCCAGCACATGCCCTGCCGCATCGCCAACGACCCCGCCGGGCACCGCCGCCTCTTCGGCCCCGGCACGCTCGACATGAAAGTCGGCGTCGCCATGGCCTTCACCGCCATCCAGCTCCTCACGGAAATCGGCGCACTTGACCGCGAAATCATCCTCCTGCTCAACAGTGAAGAGGAGGTCGGCAGCCCCGTCTCCCGCCCCATCACCGAAAAACTCGCCCAGCAATCCGCCGCCGTCTACGTCCTTGAGCCGGCCCAGGGTCTGGCCTACAAAACCGCCCGCAAAGGCACCGGAAACTGGCGGATCACCGTCCACGGACGCGCCTCCCACGCCGGCGTCGACTTCACACAGGGCCGCTCCGCCATCCGTGAACTCGCCCGCCTCATCGAGAAAATCTCCGCCTGGACCGATCTCCCCCGCGGCATCACCGTCAACGTCGGCGTCATCGCCGGCGGCAGCAAATCCAACGTGGTCCCCGCCGAAGCATGGGCTGAAGTCGATCTCCGCACCGCCCGCAAAGCCCAGGTCCCGCGCATGGAAAAACGCTTCGCCGCCCTCAAGCCCACCAGCAAGGCCAGCGGCTGCTCCCTCACCGTCGAGGGCGGCATCAACCGCCCCCCCATGGAGCGCACCCGCGGCACCGTCAAGCTCTTCCGCCGCGCCCAGGCTCTCGCCCGCCAGCTCGACTGGCAGCTCGACGAGGCCTCCACCGGCGGAGCATCCGACGGCAACTTCACCTCCGCCCTCGGCATCCCCACCCTCGACGGCATGGGCGCCGTCGGAGAAGGCGCGCACGCCCCCCACGAGTGCGTCCTCCTCGACGACCTCGCACCCCGCACCGCTCTGCTCGCCGCCCTCATCGCGGGATAGCCCTACCACCCCACGCGGTACCATGAACCGTGGACCATCCCATGCCAAACCGCCCCTGCTGGGTCGAAATTCGCACCCAGGCCCTCGAAGAGAACTACCGCCTACTCGCCTCCACGGCCCCCGGCCAACTCCTCGCCGTCGTCAAATCCGAGGCGTACGGGCACGGCCTCGCCCTCTGCGCACCCGCCGCCGTCCGTGCCGGAGCACGCTGGCTCGGCGTCACCACCGTCGAAGAGGCCATCGCCGCCCGCGCCCTCTGCCCTCAAGCGGAAATCCTCGTCATCAGCGGCCCATTTCCCCTACAGGGCCCCGCCGTCATCGCCCATCGCCTCACCGCCGTCCTTTGGGAGCCATGGCAGCTCGCCGAGCTCGAACAAGCCGCCCGCGCCGCCAACTGCCCGCCCAACTCCGTCCCCGTCCATCTTGAGATCGACACCGGCATGAGCCGCCAGGGCATTGCACCTGAGGCCATCCCAGCCTTCCTCGCGCACTTCTCTGCTGACCGCCCCCTCCGCCTCGGCGGCATCATGACCCACCTCTACGCCGCAGAGGAGTCCAACCACCTCATCACCAACCAGCAACTCGCCAGCCTCGCCCCCGTCCTCGACCACCTTCACGCCGCCGGCCTCCACACCACCTGGCTCAACGTCGGCAACTCCGCCGCCGTCCTCGACCCCGCCATCTCCCACTCCCTCGCCACCCTCGCCGCCGCTCACGGTATGCGCCTCATGCTGCGTCCCGGCCTCGCTCTCTACGGCCTCGCACCCGCTTTCACCCCCACGGAACCAGCCGTCGTCACTGCTCTTCGTACCCAGCTCCAGCCCGTCCTCACCTGGAAAACCCGCATCGTCGGCATCCGCACACTCCTGCCCGGCCAACTCGTCGGCTACAACGGCACCTTCGTCGCTACCGAGCCGATGCGCATCGCCCTGCTCGCCGTCGGCTATGCCGACGGCCTTCGCCGCTCCCTCTCCAACTGCGGCCACGTCCTCGTCGCCGGCCAGCGCGCCCCCATCGTCGGACGCATCTCCATGGACCAGGCCACCATCGACGTCACCGAAATCCCCAACCTCGCTCCCGGCGACGAAGTCGTACTCCTCGGCTCTCAGGGCTCCGAATCCATCCCCGCCGAAGAGCACGCCGCCCTCGAAGACACCATCGTTTGGGAGGTCTTCACCTCCATCGGCTCTCGCGTCCAGCGCCGCCCTGTTTAACCCGTCCCCCAGCCCCCACCCGCCGCGCTGATAAAATCGCAATTACCCGATGCTCAACAACCTCTACGCTCGCTGGATGTACAACTGGGAAACGCGCCTCACCATGCGCGACTCCAACCGCATCGTCCGGCCGCTCGAGTGGGGATTCAACTGGATCGAGCCCTTTCTCCAGCAATCCGGCCTCGCCCCCCGCGCCGCCCGCCTCGGCGCCAGCCCCGCCATCGACTCCTCCCAGGCCTACGACCTTATGGTCGACGTCAACTCCGCCATCCTCGCCGACAGCGAGAGCTTCTTCGACTACCGCCGACCCACCGATTTCCGCCTGGAGTGGCGCGCACCCCATCTCTTCCCCACCAACGTCCGCCCCGAAACCCTCGAAAAGGACGCCCGCATCAAGGAGCTTGCCGCCGAAGGCCGCCTGCCCCAGGCCCGCTTCCTCCGCTTCACCTCGCCCGAGCGAACTCCCTACGCGGAAAACGACCTCGTCAACGCCCGCTGGTACCCCGCCGACCCCAAAAAGCAGGCCGGCAAGCCCAAACAGGCCATCGTCATCCTGCCCCAGTGGAATGCCGACGCCTTCAGCCACAACGCCCTGGCCTCCATCTTCAACCGCATGGGCATCTCCGCGCTGCGCCTGTCCAAGCCCTATCACGACATCCGCCGCCCTTCGGAACTGGAGCGCTCCGACTACGCCGTCAGCGCCAACATCGGCCGCACCCTCTCCGCCACCCGTCAGGCCGTCGTCGATATCCGCTGCTGCATCGACTGGCTTGAATCGCAGGGATACGAGCAATTCGGCGTCCTCGGCACCAGCCTCGGCAGTTGCTACACCTTCCTCGCCAGCGCCCACGACAAGCGCATTCGCGTCAACGCCTTCAACCACGCCTCCGCCGCCTTTGGAGACGTGGTCTGGGCCGGCCAAAGCACCCGCCACATCCGCCAGGGACTCGAAGAAGCCGGCCTCACACAGGACAAGATGCGCGCCCTCTGGGCCGGCATCAGCCCCATGCACCACTACGCCCGCATGGCCGCCTACCAGCAAACCGAGTGGACCAAGAAAGTCCTCGTCGTCTACGCCCGCTACGACCTAACCTTCCCCTACGAGTACTCCCTCGAAGTCCTCAAATCCTTTGCCGAACACGGCATCGACTTCGAGCCCCGCCTGCTCCCCTGCGGCCACTACACCACCGGCGAAACCCCCTACCAGTACATCGACGGCTGGCACCTCGGCTCCTTCGTCTACCGCGCCTTCAAATCCCTCCGCGAAGAACAACCCACCCCCACCCCAGCCCCCGAAGAAGAACTAGCCGCCCGCTAACCCTCCGCCAACCCCTGCCTTTGCAGCCCGATTAAGGCTGGCCGTAATACCCCGTACTGGTCCGAGCGACCACCCCCGGCCGCGAAACCTGCACCTTCACCTCGTGATACTCGTTTACTTGAGCCGTCTGCGCGGGCGTATACGAAATCGCATAGTAGGCGCCCAGGTCCCCCACGCATTGGGCAATCTGCCCTGCCAGATCGTTGCTGGGGTTCAGCACGCGTCCACCGCTTTCCACGGCAAATACCTGCAATGCCAGGTCTCCCGATTCCGCCTCATGGGCAGACTTCACCCCCCGCAGGAACTCTTTGTAGCTCGCTCCCTCCGCCGTGTTGCTCATGATCGGCCCCGCCCGCCCCTGCTGCGGTGCTTCTGCGGCCACCATCGCTCCGCCATAGGGCTGCGTCAAGACACCAGGCGTGCCTGCCATCGGGGAGCCCACGGGTGCGACGCTGTAAAGCGCCATGTGAGCTTCCCGGATGCGCGTCGAAATCTCCACAATCGCCTCAAACGTCCGCGCCCGATCCGCGGAGGAAGATCCGTAATTCGACCCCGCCATCATCGGCCAGCCCGGGCCCGTCCAGATCAGAATCTTCCTGTTCGGTGACTTCGCTTCATTCTCGGCAATCGAAGCCAGCGCGCGAACCGACAACTGGAATCGCTCTCCCTCGCCAATCCCGGCGGAATGTACCGCCCCGCTTGCCTGGCCCAGCACCGCCCCCAAGGCATGTCCATCCGTCGATGGGCGGGGCTGTATCCGCAGCCCGTCCTGGGTCAAGACCATAATCGAAGTCGGATAGCCGAGATGCCCACCATCCAGCTCCAGAAACTTCCCGATCTGCGATCGCGCAATACTCGCTTCCTCAAAGCTCGAGTTCACCAGGTCCAGCAGCAAGATCACCTCAACCGGCTGGTCAGCCGCGCCCGCCGCGCTGTCAATCGCATGGAAAGAAACGATCTCCTGGCTCTTCTTGTTGTCCAGAATTGTGAAATCCTTGGCCCCAAGGCCCGGCACGGGGGCACCCTGCTTGCCGGTCACCACCACATTCAGTTGGATCTTGCCCTCGGTGCCATCAGCCTTGGGTGCAGGGCGCGTCACAAGTCGTGGGCCGTCGGCTACCGGCGCAGGCGCAGATTGCGCCGGAGCCCCGACCGGAACACCAGCCTGCTGCGCAAACGCAACTCCCGAAAGGCAAACCACAAACAACCACAAACCGTGCGGCTTCCTCATGCGATTCTCCTCGCGCAGGATGTCTCTGGATTCCTTCTCGAAAGCATACTCCCCCTCCACCGGCCAGGTCTCCATCTCCGGATCCCCGCGCATCGGGCACCACTCTCCCGTTCTCCGCAAGCCAGGAAACCTCAGGGTGCCCCATCCATGACCCGCGTTTTTTGCGGGGCATGGGTGGGATTGACCAGTCCCCCGTCCTCCAGACCCCAAAAACCGCCATCGAGCGCAGCTCGATCCCACTAACCACTAACCGCAAAATACCTGCTTCCAATTAACCCCAAAACGCGCACAATGGAAACATGAGCAAGACCCAGCCCAACCAGCCCGAGCCGATTCCCCCCTCCCCGCTGCCGGAATAACCAAAAAGCGCCCAAAATCACACTTCGTTCTCTTTTGTTTCGCTTTTTGGTATAGGGGCCCAATCGAATCAACAACTTAACTTTTCAGTTTCGCTTGTAAAACAGCCTAAAAGGCACTTTTGGGGTCCCCTTACGGCAACTGCCCCAAATCCAGCCCCAGCAGCTTCGCCGGATCCAGCATCGCTCCCTGCCATCGCACGGCCCAGTGCAAATGTGGCCCCGTCACCCGCCCCGTAGCTCCCGACAACCCCAACCGCTGTCCCTTCACCACCATCTCCCCGGCCTTCACATCAATCCGCGACAGGTGCATCGAGATCGTCATCAGCCCCTGCCCATGGTCCACCATCACGCAGTTCCCTTCGAAGTACAGCTTCTCCGCCAGCACAACGCGGCCCGCATTGCCGGCCATCACCGGCGTCCCCATCCCCGCTTTGAAGTCCATTCCCTTGTGGATCGATGCGAGCTTCCCGTTGAACATCCGCCGCGTCCCAAAGCTGTCCGTCGCCTCCGCCCGCACCGGAGCCACAAAGCTCCCCTCCCACAACGGCCGCCCGTCGCTCGTCGCGAACGCCTTCTCCTTGGCCGCCACCGCCGCGGCAATCTCCGCCTGATCCTCCGGCCCGGGCTCCACAAACCTCGGTGCAACCGTCAGCGATCCCGTCTTGTAGTGCGCCGCATGAACCGTCGCCGCCATCGAGAAATCCCGCTCCCGCTCCCCCTCCCAGCCCGTAATCGTCACCCGCGACGGTCCCACCGCCGCCTCCACATCCACCCCGGCCAGTGCATACCAGCACGCGCCCTCCCGGAAAAACCCAATCTTCCGCCCCAGCCACTCGCCCTCCATCCGGCTCACCGCCGCTACCCCGCACACCCGAATCAGCTCCGGCGAACCCGCCACCACCTCCGCCGGCGTCAGAGTAGTCTGCCCCTGCGCCGCCAGGGCCGCCACCATCCACAATCCCACCCCTACATATCGGAATCCCGTCATTGCCTCAGCATATCGGACTTCGGGGGAGACAAACCCACCTCCGCCCGTTACGATTCCGTGTGGCGGCTCGCGCACCCATGCGACCACGCCGGAGGCCCACCACCATGGCAGCGGACTGGAACAGACGGCAGTTCATCGGCACCTCGGCAGCGCTCGCTCTCGCCGCAACCCAACCCAATCTCTGGGCGGCGGCACCAACCCCGCTCACCGGGCGCTTCCTCACACACGTCTCCATCCTCCGCGTCAATCAGATCGAGGTCACCCCCACCCGCAACATCGGCCTCGACGAAGCCCCGGACAACAGCCCCGCACGCGTCCGCTCCCGCCGCGAAGCCTTTGCCCGCGGCTGCCCCGGCGGCAGCATGACCTGGGCCATCAGTTGGCTCGCCCTCCACGACACCCGCCCGGAGTACATTGAGGCCCGCCGCCTCCTCGTCGACTACCACCACCGCTACGGCGACGAAATCACCTTCATCCCCGGCGGCTACTTCGCCCCCATGTACGACACCCGCGACAACAACCGCCGCACCATCGACACCGCCCTGCGCATGATCTCCGACTTGGTCGGCGACAACTACCGGCCCCAGTCCCTCGTCGCCGGCTACCTCGACGCCGCCAACCAGCAGTACCTCGCCGCCGACCAGGGCATCCACGTCTGCCAGGGGCAAATCTGGAGCCAGCACGGCATCGACAACGGCGACGGCGACGGCGGCATCTGCTACCCCTACTACCCCAGCCGCGAACATTACCTCAAGCCCGCTCAGGGTCCGGCCGACTTCATCGATTGCGTCTGCCTCGACGGCTGGACCTGCGACTTCCTCACCGCCCGCCGCGAGGGCTTTCAGGGAGGCTTCAACAGCCGCCTCGGCATCGGCCCCATCGAGACCGTCGGCAACCTCGGCCTCACCGTCGGCCGCCGCGAAATGATGGACACCACCGCCATGCACTTTGACACCGGCCGCGCCCTCAACGGCTTCGCCTTCGTCACCTCCATCTGGGAGCTCTCCATAGGCCACGACGAAGACCTCGCCTGGTGGCTTCAGGCCGTTCGCGACCGCTGGCCCGACACGCAGGTCATGACCGAAGGACAATTCGGCCTCGCATGGCGTAAACACACCCCCACCAACCACGGCCTCAACTACCGCTTCGACGCCAAAGGCACCGGCGCGCCCGGCTCGGAAAAGGAACTCGAAATCCGCTGGTTCATGAACCAGGAATTCCGCCTCGCCCTGCTCTCCAACTGGCAGCTCGCCACCCCTCCCCAGGTCATCGACTTCACCCGCTACGACCTCCCGGCCCACGAGCCCAGTGCCCTCCAGCGCGAGTGGAGCCTCATGAACGTCCTCAACCAGAAAGGCACGCGCCCCCAGGACAAGCCCGTCGCCTTCCGCCAGCTCCCACCCGGCGATCAGCACATCATCCTCGCCCACTACCCGGAGCTCAAGAGCCTCGTTTGACGGAATTCCTGTCGCCCCGCCGCCGGAACCCGCGCTAAAATTGAACCATGAACCGCGTTCCGGACTCTTTTGCCTTTCCGCTGGCCCAGGTTGACCCTGAGGTTGCCGCCGCTCTAGATCACGAGACCCTCCGTCAGCATGAGGGCCTGGAAATGATCGCCAGCGAAAACTTCGTCTCGGAAGCCGTCCTCGAAGCCGCGGGTTCCGTCTTCACCAACAAATATGCTGAGGGCTACCCTGGCAAGCGCTACTACGGCGGCTGCGAATTCACCGACGTTGTCGAAAACCTCGCCCGCGATCGCGCCAAACAGCTCTTCGGCGCAGAGCACGCCAACGTTCAGCCCCACTCCGGCTCCCAGGCCAACGCCGCGGCCTACATGGCGGTCCTCCAGGCTGGCGACACCATCCTAGGCCTTGATCTGGCCCACGGCGGCCACCTCACCCACGGCCACAAGCTCAGCTTCTCCGGCAAGCTCTATCGCCCCACCTTCTACACCGTCCGCAAAGACACCGAAACCATCGACTACGACGAGCTTGAGTCCATCGCCGTTCGCGAACAGCCCAAGGTCATCATCGGCGGCGCCAGCGCCTACTCCCGCATCTGGGACTTCGCCCGTATGCGCCAGATTGCCGACAAAGTCGGCGCCAAGCTCATCATCGACATGGCCCACATCGCCGGCCTCGTCGCCGGCGGTGTCCATCCCTCGCCCGTGCCCCACGCGCAAATCGTCACCACCACCACCCACAAAACCCTCCGCGGACCCCGCTCCGGCCTCATCCTCTGCCACCAGGATCTGGCCGCCGCCGTCGATCGCGCCGTCTTCCCCGGCCAGCAGGGCGGTCCCCTCGTCCACATCGTCGCCGCCAAGGCCGTCGCGTTCAAAGAAGCGCTACAGCCTGACTTCGCCGTCTATGCCGCGCAGGTCGTGGCAAACGCCAAGGCTCTCGCCGCGGAACTCCAGCAGCTCGGCTATCGCATCATCTCCGGCGGCACGGACAACCACGTCATGCTCGTCGATGTCTTCTCCAAGGGCATGTTCGGCTCGGAAGCGGAACTCGCCCTCGGCAAGGCCGGCATCACCGTCAACAAGAACGCAATTCCCTACGACACCAACCCCCCGCTCAAGCCCTCCGGCATCCGCATCGGCACCCCGGCGCTCACCACCCGCGGCCTCGCCGAGGACGAAATGCGTCTCATCGCCTCTTGGATTGGCCGAGCTCTCAATGCCCGTAACGACGATGCAGCCCTCGAAAAGATCCGCCACGAGGTCGCTGAGCTCGCCAACCGCTTTCCCCTATACGCCTGGAAGCGCCCTGCGGCCGTCGCCGTTTAACCACCGTCAACCCGACCCAACACTGCAGCGGCATGACCCCCAAGGTCATGCCGCTCTTTGCATCTCAGCCATCCACCAGCCATCTCAATCAATTTCCACAAAAGCTTGGGCAACTTCTGCCGATTCATCGTGTTTCTCATCAACAGAAGGGCGAAGCGAAACCGGCCGTTGCTACAATGTTCCCGGCGCTCAACGCCCCTGGAGGACGAGATGAAGCCCCTTATCAGTTTTTTGGCTCTGGCAATGCTTGCAACCCTGCCGGCAATGGCTCAGGAACATCACGGCGCACCACCGCAGCAACATGTCGCAGCCCGGCCGCCTTCCCGCGGGCCCGCGCCCGTCAGGCAAGAGCAGGCACGTCCCGCGCAGCCCAATCGCAACTTCTCCGATCAGCAAGGCCACCCCAATGCGCCTCACGTCGACCGCCAGGATGGCAGAACCACATGGGTCGGCCATGACACCGGCCGCGGAGACGCCAACTATCACCTCGATCGCCCCTTTGAGCATGGCCGATTCACCGGCGGCTTCGGTCCCAGCCATCGCTGGCACCTGGTCGGCGGAGGGCCCTCCCGCTTCTGGTTCAACGGATGGTACTGGAGCGTCGCTCCCTATGACATCGGCTACGCAGACGGCTGGCTCTGGGACAGCGACGACATCGTCATCTATCCCGATCCAGATCACGACGGCTGGTACCTCGCCTACAACACTCGCCTCGGCACCTATGTGCACGTCGAGTACATGGGACCGCAATAGCCGCCGCTGCACCTCGCAACCCAGCGGGGCGTTGCCGCCAGGCAGGGCCCCGTTTTTGTGCCATCAGCGTCATCCCCACCTTCCCACTCGCCAACGCCCTGCGCCTCCGTGTAGCATGGTGAACGCGTAAGTTTCCCCGCATTCCGCCCTACTCAATCGGTTGAATGCGAAGTTTGGCAATCCGGGCCCTCGCGTATGGAAAGACCGCAGCGCTGGCGTCCCGCCGCCCCAACGGAGTGGATCATGAAGCTGTTCTCATTGCCTGTCGCCGCCGGTGCTCTGCTGGCTGTCTCTTCCGCGCTCGCGTTGCCCGTCTACGCTCAGCCCGCGCAGCCCGCACTCCCCGCCCCCATCGTCCTCACCGGCGCCGACATCCGCCCCGCAACGTCGCTCAACGGCGACTGGCACATCATCCCCGACCCCTACCAGACCGGCCTCTATGACTTCCACAAGCACGAGATCGCCCGCGGATGGTTCGTTAATCAGAAAGCCAAGCCCGGCGACACCGGCCCCATCGATTACAACTTCTCCACCGCCGAAACCATCAAGGTCCCCGGCGACTGGAATACGCAGAAGCGCGAGCTCTTCTGGTACGAAGGCCTCATGTGGTACGAACGGGACTTCGACTACACCGCCAAGCCCAACACCCGCGTCTTCCTCCACATCGGCGCAGCCAACTACAAGTCCATCTTCTGGGTCAACGGCATCAAGGTCTGCGAACACGAGGGCGGATTCACCGCATTTCACTGCGACATCACCGACGCCCTGCAAAAGGGCAGCAACTTCGTCATCGCCGCCGTCGACAACACCCGCCACGAAGACGCCGTACCCACCACCCAAACCGACTGGTGGAACTACGGCGGACTCACCCGCGAAGTCTCCCTCATCGAGGTGCCCAGCACTTTCATCGACCAATACGACGTGCACCTCAGCAAGACCGAGCCGGGTGTGGTGGAGGGATGGGTCCACGTCCAGAATCCCCGTGCTCAAAACACGGTCGTGGTGGAGATACCGGAGCTGAACGCACGCATCGGGCCGGTTTTTCTCGACCGCGATGGAAGGGCGGCAATCCGTCTCACCGCAACCGGCTTGAAACTGTGGTCTCCTGAATCGCCGAAGTTGTACAAGGTCAAGCTTCATGTGGCTGCGGCAATGCAGGAAGCCGGTACGGGCTATGGGCCCAATTTCGATTCCATCTCCGACGAGATCGGCTTCCGCACTATCGCCGTCAAGGGCTCTGAAATCCTCCTCAACGGCAAACCCGTCTTCCTCAAGGGCGTTTGCATCCATGCCGAGGCCCCCTATCGCACCGGCCGCGCCTACTCCGACAAGGACGCGGAAACCCTCCTCGGCTGGGCCAAGGAACTGGGCGCGAACTACGTCCGCCTCGCCCACTATCCCCACGACGAAACCATGCTCCGCGCCGCCGACCGCATGGGCCTCATGGTCTGGAGCGAAAATCCCGTCTACTGGGCCGTCCAGTTCGACAAGCCTGACGTCTACGCCAAGGCCCAGCAGCAGCTCGACGAAGAAATCGGCGCATCCCGCAATCACGCCGCCATCGTCCTCTGGTCCATGGCCAACGAAACCCCCATCAACGATGCCCGCACCAAATTCATCACCGCCCTCGCCGCCCGCGCCCGTCAGCTCGACCCCACCCGCCTCATCACCGCCGCCTTGCTGGTCCGTGCTGAGGGCAACACCAAAATCGTCGACGACCCACTCGGCGCTGCCCTTGATGTCATCGGCGCCAACGAATACATCGGCTGGTACGAGCAGCGTCCTGAAACCGCCGACATCACCACCTGGCGTATCGCCTACGACAAGCCCCTCATCATGAGCGAGTTCGGCGCCGACGCCAAAGCCGGCCTCCACGGCGGCGACAACGACCGCTGGACCGAGGAGTATCAGGCCAACGTCTTCCGCCACCAACTCGCCATGCTCAACCGCATCCCCCAGCTCCGCGGCATCAGCCCCTGGATTCTCATGGACTTCCGCTCCCCACGCCGACCCCTCGCCGGCATCCAGGACGAGTTCAATCGCAAGGGACTCATCAGCGACCAGGGCGAAAAGAAGAAAGCCTTCTACGTCCTCCAGCAGGCTTACACCTCAGGTACCTTCGGCAAAGCCGAGTAGATTCTTTTTCTCCCCATCTGTGCATTGGGGCGGTTAGTATGTCTGGGCAAGCAGTCTCCCATTCCCAGGAGGGTCGCCACTCATGTCAGAGTCGCACGCATCTCACGGCCTGCAAAAGATCGAGGAGGTCGTACGCATCCGTTATTGCGACTACCTCTCACTCGTCGAAGTGGCCATCTACATCCTCCTCGGCACTCTGCTCGCAATCGCCGCCGCGCTCGGCGTTGCCGGCGCATTCTCCCTGCTCGTCGGCGCGCTGCGCAACTACCAGGGCACTGAGGCCATCTTCGACCTCATCGACCGGCTCCTGCTCGTCCTCATGTTGCTGGAAATCCTCCACACCCTGCGCATCTCCATACGCTCCCACGCGCTCGTCGTCGAACCCTTCCTCGTCGTCGGCCTCATCGCCAGCATCCGCCGCATCCTCGTCCTCGGCATGCAGGCTGAAGCCCTAACCACCAAAGACGGCTGGGCCCAGGGCGGCAAGCCCCTCTTCGACGCCTCCATGCAAGAGTTCTGCGTCCTCGCCCTCGTAGTCGCCGTCCTCGTAGGCGCAATCGTCTTCCTCCGTAAGTCCGACTCCCTCGTCGCCAAAGACCCCGACGCCATCGAAGCCGAGGCGGAAGCCCACTAGGCCCAACCAGCGCCACCAGCATTTCCCCCGTCCCATCTATCCCGTTTTCGCAGTACCATAAGGCCCTCCGAAGTATTGCCGATGCACCGCGAAACCATCCGCCAGTGAGTGCTGGACGCCGGCATGGCCAATCCCCGCGTCTTCGGCTCCGTTCTCCACGGCAACGACAACGAGGACAGCGACCTCGACCTCCTCGTCGATCCTGGCCCAGAGACGAGCCTGATGGACATGGTACGAGTCCAGGAGGAACTGGAAGAGGCCACTGGCGTGAAAGTAGACCTCCGCACGCCCGGCGACCTCCATCCAAGATTCCGTGACGAGGCACTGGCAGAGGCTGCCTCGTTGTGAACAAGCACGAGAACAGGGCAAGAGACAATCTCCTGCACATGCTTGAGTCGCTCGATCGGATTCGCCTGTACACCTCCGGCCTAAGCTATGAGCAGTTTTTCGCCAGCCAACTCGTTCAAGACGCCGTGGTGCGCAATATCGCAATCGTCGGCGAAGGGGCAAAGCAATTGATGGATGTAGCTCCGGAGTTTTCCCGCACACACCCCGAGATTCCGTTCGCGCAGGTCTATGGAATGCGGAATCGCGTGATCCATGGCTACTCCACGGTAGGTCCGATCACCGTTTGGGACAGCGTGCAGGTGGACGCGCCGGAACTGCGGCGTCAAATTGCGTCAGTAGTAGCGACATTGCCAGAAGAGCCGCGCCAGCCCTGGGAACCCCCATTCCGGTTAGAATAGAACCAGCAAGGGAGCTGGGCGGTCGCTGCCGACGCCTCGAAGCCGTAAGGCTCCGGGTGCTTCGGGGGAGGAAAGTCCGAACTCCGTAGGGTAGTGTGCCGGATAACGTCCGGGATTTGCGCTTCAAGGCGCAAAGACGGCAAGTGCCACAGAGAATATACCGCCTCGGCTGCCCCGCCACTTCGCAAGAGGTGGCGGGATTCCGGAAGGGCCCTTCAGGCTTGCCTGGACGGCCAGTCCCGCTGGGGTAAGGGTGAAAAGGTGCGGTAAGAGCGCACCGCCCGGGCTGTAAAGTCCGGGGCAGGGTAAACCCCACACGGAGCAAGACCAAATAGGGAGGGATGCGCAGGCCGCTAAAGCCAGGCCGCGCAGCGTATCGGCCCGGTACGCGACAGGCGGCTTGAGCAAGTGCCGAAACCTCCGGGTAGGTTGCTGATGAACGCCCGTGGCAACACGGCGTCTAGAGGAATGACCGCACACGACAGAATTCGGCTTACAGGCTCACTTGCCGAAAAACGACGGCCCCGAAGGGACAACCTCCCAACGGGGCCGACCCGTCTCTGCCCGCCTGGGCCACTCTTAGCCCCGCCTCAAACGGACCGAAGCGACCCCCTCTCCTCCGGCAAATGAAATCCGCCCACCACCCGCTGAAGGCTCGATGCCAGCCTCGCCAACTCCTCGCATGCTTGCGCCGTCTGGTCCACCTGCGCCGTCGCCTGCTCCACTTCCGACGCAATCGCATGCATGTTTTCCGTCAGCCCTCCCGTCGCCGCCGACTGCTCCGTCGTTGCCGTGGCAATCATCTGGATGTCATGCTGCGCCGCGCCAATTCGATGCACCATCTGCTCCAGCGCGCCCGTAACCTCCCCAAACCGCGCCACCCCTTCGTTCACAACCGCCTCGCCTTTAACCATCGCTTCCACCGCGCGTCCAGCGCCCTGCTGAACCACCGAAATCTTGTTCCCAATCTCCTGCGTGAACCGCGCCGTCCTCTCCGCCAGCTCCCGCACCTCCTGCGCGACCACCGCAAAGCCTCTCCCATGATTCCCGGCGCGTGCCGCTTCAATGCTCGCGTTCAGCGCCAGCAGATTCGTTTGTCCCGCAATCTCCTCAATAATCCGTACCACTTCCCCAATGCTCTCCGTTTCTTTCCCCAGCTTGGTGATGGCCACCGACGAGCTCATCACCGTCTCGCGGATGCGGGCCATCGACTCCTGCGCCTGCGACACTACGCTCCGTCCGGTCGCCGCGCTTTCCACCGCCGTATCCGCGGCTAGGCTCGCCTTCTCCGCATGTTCCGCCACTTCCTGCACCGTCGCATGCATCTCCTCCAGCGCCGAGGCAAACTGCGTCACGTTCCGCTGCTCCTCGTGGGTCGTGCCGGACATCTGTCGCGCATTGGCCTCAATCTCCACACCCGCGCTCGCTACCTGCGCCGACGCGGCCGCCACTTCCCGCAACGCACTGGCCATCGCGTGCTTCATCGCATTAATCGAATGAATCGCCCCCGCCAGCTCATCGCCACTCGCTGGACTCCCGTCGGCAATCGACAGGTCCTTCTCTGCCATCGCCTCCACCATCCCAACCGAGATGTCCACATTCCGCTGCACAGACCGGCTCAACGTCCACGCAACCACGGTCAACAGCAACAACGCAATCCCAATCGACCCACCCTCGGCCCACAGAATGCCGCGCTGCAACCGCACATTGTCCGCCTTCAAACCCTGAACCCGCCCCATAGCCTCACTTTCCATGGCCTGCGTATCGTCGATCATCCGGGCCAGCAGCCGATTGTCCTCCCCGGTATTGAAAAGTGACTTCGCGGCCTCGAACCCCTCGTCCTTCCGCGCCGCATTCAGACTGTTCACATAAACTCGGCGTGCCACCACCGAAGTCCGCCAATCCTCAAACTCCCTCGACATCGTCGCATCCCCGGTCACTTCCTCGGCCACCCGCTTGATCACGATATCGGCATCGGCTCGCATCGCAGGAATTCCCGCTGCGGCATTCTCATCCCCTGAGATCAAATACCCCCGCTGCGCCACGGTTACCGCCCGCGCATACGAGGTCAAATACTCCAGGTCGATTACGATCAAGTAAGCCCTTTCGATCGACTCCTCCATCCTCTGCGCTCGCATTTGGGCCAGTCGGGCAATCCCCACGCATCCCAGCATCAGCACTCCCGTCACGGCAAATCCAAAGCCCAGCTTCCGCCCAATCGTCATTTGCATACGCCTATCATGCCTCTGAAAACGCATATCGGCGCTCCACGCCATCGCATCAGTCCTCTGACGGACAATCCGCACCGGCATCTCCCGGCTTGAACCACAGCCTATCCGCCATCCAGCAGCGGAAGCTCCCGGCCGGCCCGCCAAGCCTTCGCCCACCGCGCGGCTGCGCTCACACGCCGCATATCCGCGGGCATCCGAACTTCCCTCAAATGCTCTAAGATTGTCGAATGCTGCTCGTAAAACTGCTCGCTGACGGAGCCCGCCTCCCCGAAGTCGCCCATCCCGGAGAAGACCTCGGCTATGACATCTTTGCCCTTGAAGGCGCGGAACTGCTCCCCAACCACCCCGTTCGCTTGCGCACCGGCATCGCCGTTGAGGCTCGCCACCCCATCACTGCGCACCCTCTTGGCCTGCTCGTCCGCGACCGCTCCTCCATGGCCTCCAAGGGCATCGCTGTCACCGGAGGAGTCATCGACGCCGGCTACCGCGGCGAAATCCAGATCCTGCTCACCAACATCGGCCTCGCGCCACACACCATCCACGCCGGCGACAAAATCGCTCAGATGATCCCCATCCCCGTCCTCACCGGGCAGGTCCAGCCCGTCGACTCCCTCGCGGAAAGCGGCCGCGCCGCAAAGGGCTTCGGCAGTTCCGGACGCTGACCCGACCAGCCAACCATCGCCTCTCCGCTACTCCGGCAGAAACCCGTTCCCCTTCAGCCACGTATCCACCAGCTCCGGCCACGCCGTCACCGCCATCTTCGTCCGTCTCAGCCCAAACGCGTGCCCGCCCTGCGCATACAGGTGCATCTCCACCGGAACCCCCGCCTGCTTCAGCGCCATGTAGTACACCAGCGAGTCGTTCACATTGTCCACGTGGTCGTCCTCGTCCTGTACCAGAAAGGTCGGCGGCGTCTGCCGCGTCACCGGCACATTCGGGTTCAGCGCAAAGTGCTTTTCGTCCAGCCACAGGTGCCCCGGATACAGCGCAATCGCAAAGTCAGGCCGGCAGCTCTCTCTGTCTGCGGCATCCACCGGCGCATACAGCCGACGCGCAAAATGCGTACTCACCGCCGCCACCAGGTGTCCCCCGGCGGAGAATCCCAGCACTCCCACCTTGTGCGGATCCACGTGCCACTCCGCCGCGTGCAGCCGCACCAGCCCCAGCGTCCTCTGCGCATCCTCCAGCGCCATGGAAGACTGTGGATACGCGCCCCACATCGGCGACGTTCGCACCGCAGGCACACGGTACTTCAGCAGAATGCAGGTCACTCCGCGCGAAGTCAGCCAGTCGCACGCCTCCGAGCCCTCCAGATCGATCGCCAATATCTCATAGCCGCCGCCCGGAAACACCACCACCGCTGCGCCCGTGTTCTTCCCCGTCGGCGCATACACCGTCATCGTCGGCTGGCTCACATGGCTGATGGCAATCCACGGCTTGCCCGCCACGGGCTCCGTCACAATCTCCGTCATCTCCGGCTTCGTCGCCCGCCGCGCATCGGGCGCTGTCCCCGGCCAGATAGGCACCTGAGTATGGCCCGGCGAGGGCTGCCACGCAGGCGTTTGGCCAACCAGCGGAAGACCCGCAAACACAACGCAAATAGCGATCAGGAAAGGTTTCATCACGGTTCCAACAGCTTATACGGCGGCGCAGCAGCGCACCCGCCGCAAAGATCTGTCAGGGGTTACTGCGCTGGTGCTCGGCCCATCTGCTTGTTGGCCCACTCCAGAAACCACTTCATGTTGGGGGCATCCGTGTGTCCCCCGTCATGCTGCCGCCAAGCAAGCTGCCCATCCAGCAGTCCAGTATTCACCGGCGGCATCTTGGCGGTGCTGTAATCCCCGTCCACCCCCAGCCCCTTCGCTCCCAGCAGTGTAAACACCCGGCTCGCGTCCACCGTCGCCATAAAGCTCCCCCGGTGGTCCAGCCACTTCGAGTCGCCCTTTTCCGGAATCCCGTAGCTGATAAACGTCAGCCGCGGCGCGCACAGCGCAATCAGCTCGTTTGAGTCCACGGGAATATCCCCCGATGTCATCGCCCCAAAGCTCGCCTCGGAGGCTCCGTACTTCATGAAGTTCCCCCCCATCCAGTAGTACTCGCCACCCGTCAGGCTCTCCACTGCCTCGCCAAAGTTCCGCCTCAGCAGCGTCGTACCGCCCTTGCCGGAGGATGCCACCAGGGCCATCGCAAACCGCTGGTCATAAGCCATCGTCACCAGTGTGGCCTTGCCGTAGCGGCTGACTCCATCAATGCCCACATGCTTGGCATCCACCGCAGGGTCCGTTTCCAGGTAATCCAGTCCCCGGCCGGCTCCCCAGGCCCACGCGCGCAGAGCGCCCCAGTCTTCCGGCTTGCGTGGCTGTCCGTGGTTCACCAGCCCGATTATCCCCCGCGTCAACCCCGCTCCGTTGTCGGCCTGCACGCTGGCCGGATCAATCTGCACAAATCCCCATCCAGCCGCCACCAGTTGCCACGTATTCGGCAGATCGCCGTCTTCGTTCATCTGCGGAAACTGGAACGGCGTCGCCTTCACCGGCTGCCACGCCGGATGCTGCGCCATCACCTCCTTCAGCGAGGGATCCTGCTGGATCAGCAACGCCTTCCACGCCGCATTCACCCGGTCCAGTTCCTCGCCGCTGGGCTCGTTCGGGGCAGGGAAGCCGGCCCTCCCAAACATCATAAGCACCGGCACAGGCCCCTTTGCATTCGCCGGCGTCACCAGCGTCATGTGGATGCGCACGCTGATAGCCGGATACGCCGAGTTGTCCACCTCGCCAATCAGGTCTTTCGCAATCACCGGCGTAAAGCCGATCATCTCGTGGTCAACCGCCGTCACCGTCCAGTGCACCGCCGGCATTGCAGCAGGCACACGCCCGTATATGTACTTCGAGAACATCTCCAGCAGCTCCGGCCGCCGCTTCTCACGCCACATCTGCGCCGTCGTGACCGCCTGGCCATCGTTCATCGTCAACGGGTCGGGCAGCTTCGGATACGGATTGGCCACAGACTCGTCGTAGTTGGCATGGTTCGGGGCCTTCTCGTTCCCGCTCGGACCGGGCCGCAGAGCCTTGATCCGCAACTGGTCCATCATGTTCTTCTGGTCCTGTTCGGCGCTATAGTTCACAGGCGCCTGGGCCTGCATCGACCCGCACGCGGGCAAAAGGCAAAGGAGGCTAACTGTGAGGATGCATGAGCGGGAAGGGAATGGCATGGGTCGGCTCCTGACGGGATATTCGCTCGGCGCATATCTTACAAAGCGATTTACTTCGGCCACTTATGGTATACCTTCCGCTATGACACGGGCACGGACTTTTTGGGCATTCACAACCTGGGTACTCCTCACCGGCTGCTGCTGCGCGCAGACTTCCCCGGCAACGGCTGGCCTCTGGGTAGCCACATGGGGCGCGGCCCAGCAAATCCCCGAGCCTGCAAACGCGCTGGCCCCCGACGATCTCCGCGATGCCACACTGCGCCAGGTCTTCCACTTGTCCGTCGGGGGCGCCTCACTTCGCGTCACCCTCTCAAACGCCTTCGGAACCGAGCCCATCCACCTCACCGCGGTTCATCTGGCCCGGACCGCTGGCCCAGCAGCAATCGACGTCACGACAGACCGAATCGTCACCTTCGCCGGCAGCCCCGCCGTCACCATCCCAGCCGGCGCGGAAATGCTCTCCGACCCGCTCGCCTTTCCCGTTACCCCGCGCATGGATCTCGCCGTCACCTTCCACCTCGACGACCCGCCGGCTCGGCAGACAGGCCATCCCGGTTCCCGCGCCACCTCCTATCTGATCCACGGCGATGCCACGGCCGCTCCAACCCTCGCAACCTTGCCCGGCCTGAAGACCGTCCAGCACTGGTATCAGGTCTCGGAAATCGACGTACTCGCCCCGCACAGCAACCAGTCCAGCAAGCAGCCGTCCGCCCAGGCCATCGTCGTAATCGGTGACTCCATCACCGACGGCCACGGCGCAACCACCGATGCCAATGACCGCTGGACCGATGTCCTAGCCGAGCAGTTCCAGAGCAACAAAAAAACCAGCCACACCGGCGTCGTCAACAAGGGAATCGGAGGCAACCATCTCCTCACCGACGGCCTCGGGCCCAATGCCCTGGCCCGCTTTGACCGCGACGTCCTAGCACCCGCCGCCGTGCGTTCCGTGGTCGTCTTTGAAGGTGTCAACGATCTCGGCGGACTGGCCCGCAATGGAGAAGTCCCACCAGAAGAACACGCCGCAGTGGTGGCTCGTGTCGAGGCCGCTTACGCGCAGATGATCGCCCGCGCCCATGCCCACGCCCTGCGCGTATTCGGCGCCACCATTTCCCCCTATGTCGGCTCAGACTACTACCACCCCGGCCCCCTCAGCGAGGCCGACCGCCTGGCCGTCAACCAGTGGATTCGCGGGCACTTCGACGCAGTCATCGATTTTGATGCTGTGCTCCGCGACCCGGCGCATCCTGACCACCTGCTGCCCGCTTACGACTGCGGAGACCACCTGCATCCATCGCCTCGTGGCTATCGGGCCATGGGCCTCGCCGCTGCCCAACTGCTCGCGCGCGACTGACGACGCGACCGCTCAGATTTCGAACTCGTCCACTGTCCGCCGAGGGAGCGCATACGTGTTCAACGGGAGCTTGCCTTTGAAGTCTTTCAGAAAGGCTTCCAAAGCATGGATCGGCAGCGGCGGGCTGATCAGGTACCCCTGGTATGAGTCGCACCCAAGTCCCGCCAGGTATCCCCGCTGCTCCTCGCTCTCCACGCCTTCAGCAATCACCGACAGCTCCAGCGCGCGCCCAAGCGAGATGATCGTCCGCGCAATCGCTCCGCTCGCTGCGTCTTCCAGAATGTCCTTCACGAACGCCCGGTCGATCTTCAGCCGGTCCAGCGGCAGCTGCTTCAGATACGACAGTGACGAGTACCCCGTGCCGAAGTCGTCCAGGCAGAACCGCAGGCCAAGCGTGCGCAATGTGGTCATCTTCGCAACAGTGTCTTCCATGTTCTGGGACAGCACGCTTTCCGTCAGCTCCAGCCGCAGGCTCGGCGGAGCTGCGCCGATCCTCTTCAATACCGCCGTCACTTGTTTCACAAACTCAGGCTGATGCAGCTGGCAGGCGCTGATGTTCACGCCGATCGTCAATCTGGCGGTGTCTTCACTCCGTGCCCACTCCACGATCTGGCGGCAGGCCTGTTCCATAGCCCACCTGCCGATAGGCACAATCAGGCCAGTCTCTTCCGCCAGCGGAATGAATTCTCCTGGCAGCACTACTCCCCGCGCCGGATGATTCCAGCGGATCAAGGCCTCTACCCCTGTCAGACGGCGTCCCTCAATCTGCGGCTGATAGTACAGCTCGAACTGCCCGGCTTTCACGGCTTCGCGCAGTTGTTCTTCCAGCTCAACCCGCGCGTTCACTGCGGCCTGCTGCGCCGGAGCAAAAAAGCGCCCCGTGTTCCGCCCTGCCTGCTTGGCCTGGAACATCGCGATTTCAGCCTGCTGCAGCGCCTCTTCCGCCTCCTCCAACCGGTTGGAGAAAACCGTGACTCCAATCGTGGACGTGCAGTGGCATTCCCGTTCAAGCAACTGGTACGGCTCGCGGCCCTCGGCAAGAATCCTGTCGCTAAGGATCCGCGCACGCGCGGCCGCCTCTTCGTGGGAGTCGCCTGGATGCTCCAGCAACACTGCGAACTCATCCCCGCCTACTCTCGCAACTGTCTCGTGCTCCTGCACACAGCCCGCAAGGCGACGCGCCAACTCGTGCAGCAGCATATCCCCGGACGGATGTCCCAGCGTGTCGTTGATCGACTTGAAGTTGTCCAGATCAATCAGCAAAAGCGCCCGCTTCCGGTGCACATCCGCGTCGGGATAGGGAGAATGTCGAAGCCGCTCCAGAAGAAGCCGGCGGTTCGGCAGACCAGTCAACGAGTCGTAATAGGCAAGGTTCCGGATGCGCTCCTGTGCCACCTTTGCGTCGGAGATGTCATGCGTGATCGACACGACGCAGGGAACTCCATCGATCTCGATAATCGAAGCGGACATCAAACCGGTCAGCACTTCGCCGTTCTTCTTGCGGAACAGGCACTCAAGCTGGCGGCAGATCGATTCCCGCTGCAGTATCCCCAGCAGCGTCATTCGATCTTCTGGATTGGCCCACAAGCCCAGTTCCAGCGAAGTTAGACCGATCAGCTCATTCCGCTGGTAGCCGGTCAGGGTCACAAACGTGTCATTCACATCAATGTAGGTGCCATCGACCACCCGATTGATGGCCACCGCGTCCGGGCTCGTCTGGAAGACCGTCCGGTAGCGCGCCTCGCTCGTCCGCAACTCATCCAGTGCCCGCGCCAACTTCGCCTCTGCCGTCTTGCGCCGCGTGATATCCCACATTGAGCCTTCATTGAACAGTGCTGTTCCCGCGGCATCGCGCACCCTTCTGCAACTCAGTGCCACCCAGAGGATCGAGCCGTCGCGTCGCCGGAAGCGGCACTCAAAATCCTGCACCGCGTTGTGCGCCCGCAGCTCTTCCGTGAATTGCAAGTACTCCGCCGCGTCGGCCCACACATCTTCCTGCACGTTCTCGACCTGCAGAACCAACTCTGCCGGGGAGTCGTAGCCCAGCATGCGCGCAGCCGCGCGATTCGCTGTCAACACCTCGCCCGTGAACGATGTCTGGAACATGCCCTCCAACGCGCCATCAAAAATATCGCGGTACTTCTTCTCCGCCGTCACTACCTTTGAGTGCAGAAGCTTCCGCTGGCGAATGTCTCGGGCAATCACCGAAACCCCAACAATCTCCCCACGTGTGTTGAGGATTGGAGATCCAGACAATGAGGTATCTACGAGAGTCCCATCCTTGCGCAGAACCACGATCTCAATCGGCTCAAGGCTGCAGCCATCCCGTACAACCTGGAACCGCTCACCCAATTGCGCCGCTTCTTCAGCCGGCAGCAGCATCGCCACATTCTTCCCGATCGCCTCTTCCGCCGTGTACCCCGTCAGACTCTCCGCGCCGTTGTTCCAGGTCAGGATCGTGCCATCCATCGCTATCGCGTGGATCGCCTCATGCGACGACTCCACGATGGCCGCCAGCATCGCCTGCGCCTTCTCCGCCTCATGGCGAATCGATATATCCCGCGCAATCAGCGAGATGGCCGTGATTTCTCCGGCAGAGTTCCGTACCGGCCACGACGTCACCGAAACCGGAATGAGACGCCCGTCTTTCGCCAGGGCAAACCCCTCGCGATTGGCATTGCCGGTCCCGGCGATGATCTCCGCGGTCGTGGGTCCAAAGTAGGAGCGGCGCTCGGGCGCTATATAAGTCGTGATTGGCAAACCGATCGCCTCAGCGGCCGTATAGCCCAGCATCGCTTCCGCCCCGCGGTTCCACGTCAGCGTGGTCCCTTCCAGCGAATAGGCCACAATCGCATCCTCGGAGCTCTCCACCAGCGCCGCCATGAATCGTCGCGAGTCGTCCCCGGCCTTCTGCTCCGTAATGTCCTTGCCAAAAACCGAAATACCCGTCGTCGCCCCATCCACCATCACGGGGTTGAAGGCCAACTCCAGCGTCCGTCCGCTCTGCAGGGGGTATTCAATCCGGTAAGGACCGTGGTCCAGCACACACTGGAACATTTCCGGCCATAACGCCGCGCGATCCGACGGCAACATCTCATCCGGCCGCATCCCAAGCTCGGGAGTTACCCCAAACAGCTCCTCAATGTACTTCTTGAACGCCCCATTGCACGTCAGCAGCCGGTATTCAAGGTCCACCGAGCCCAGCAAGTCCTCTGTGCTTTCGAGCAACGCAACGAGATTTGCTTCCGTTTCACGGGACATGCCGTTTCCCCGGGGCAGAACACGCGTAATCCCCGCATCAGCGATTGTCGAGCGAGTTTGGCTCAGGCAGACCTTATGCGCAAGAAAGTACTCATGACAATATCACCGAATTGGAAATTCTGCCGCGATTTTATTCGCTTTGGGGACGCTGCGGAAGCGCAAAAAACTTGCCACCGACGTCAGATTCCCTCGCTCAGACAGGGATTACCAAAAAGGCAAAGGCACCCCGTAATGTGGGAAAATGCCCCCCTCTCACGGCCCAACGCCTGCTCCTAGAAGAACAAACTCCAGTTCGCAATCACATTCAGCGCATTCGGCACACGCGGCGTGATCGCCGGCCCATTCACATAGCTCAATCCCAAACTCAGGTAGTTCCCCCGCGACGCATGAAGCGAGTAGCTTCCCGTCACCGTCGTCCCAGCCCGCCACACGCTCTTGCCCTCCGCCACCAGGTTGTTCGCAAACACCCTGCTGTACTCGCTCCGGGAAGCCACCACGGAAAGCACATCATCCGGACGCGACTGCACCGGCGCCTCCTTGTAACTCCGTGCCTCCCAATACCGCGAATACGAGTTCAGCGTATCCGGCACCGTCATAAACGACCCACCTACATATAGCCCCTTCGCCGGCCGCTCCAGGTCCGTCTTCGTCACCTGGTAGTCCATCAGCGCATACGCGCAGTAGTTGCCCGTCTCGAGGCGTCCCGTAGCCGCATTCATGTACGGCGTTGTGTTGGCAATCGCTCCCCCGCGAAACCATGCCGCGTGGTTGCTCCCGCTCGATGGCCGCTGAAATCCCCCCTCGTTGATCAGGACCAGCTTGTCCCCATGCGGATCGAAGCGGAACCCTGTGTGGTTCCGCGCCACCTCCGTCGGCCCGCCGTTCGGGTCAAAGCTCCGTTGCGCCGCGCTCTTGATGTACGTGAATCCCGGCCCGCGCACCCGCACATTGAACGACGGCGCCGTCATCGGAAAGTACGACATACCCACCTCGTACGGCAGCACCGCATACACCCCCTGCGCCCCGGTCGCTGTAGATCCCCCCACAAACAGCCCGATAAAGTTCATGTTGTTCGCCACATAGCCGGTCTTCAGTTCCACCCGGTCTTTGCCAAACTCCTTGTAGAAATACAGCGCCCACAGCCCCAGCGACTTCGGCCCCGCCGGACCCCAGCTCGCCCAGTTCCACGCCGCGCCCATAAATAGTTGCGCGTGCTTCAGGTGCAGCTGGCGCAGATCCGACGACAAGATCGGCTGCGCAAACATGCTCTCGAACTCCCGCTGCCCCACATACACCTGCGCGTCGGCAGCTACCGGCGCGGCCAGCATATTCTGCGTATACCCCGGCCCCGCAATCACGCGAAACGCCAGCCCCTTCTGCCTCATCCCCTCGCGAAACGCCGAGTGAACATCGATCAGGCTGTCGGCAAACGGAGGCATCGCCGCTTCTCCGCCCAGGTAGTTCAGCCCCTCTATGCTCCGCTCCGCCCCAGGCGAGCTCCCTGTCTGGGCCATCCCCAGCAGGCCGGTCAAAAGCAGAAGTGTCGTGGCCATAATGGCTCGGGTGCTGCGCGGGGTGCGGATTTGCATTCGGTTTCGCCCAATCGTTTGTTTTGGATAGGCGCTTAGTGTAGCGCACCCGCCCAACCTCTTAGCAGCCATCCTCGTCAGTCCCCTCAGCGCAATCCCATTTCCCCACCCTCCGTCCGCCACGGCCCCGCCGCAATCATTCCAAAATTTCCTTTGACAATCTCCAGCGCTGCCTCTACCTTAATTTCGAACGACTACTTCGAATTTCGCCCACGCGAAAATCCCCCCTAAGCCATCCGATGCCCCCCAAACCCTCCCAACCCGAACCCCGCACCTACCGCGCCCACCGCGACCGCCAGCGGGCCCGAATCCTCACAGCCGCCGCAAACCTCTTCGACCAGCAGGGCATCGACCGCACCACCATGGCCGAGCTCATCGCCGCCAGCCAACTCCGCACCTCCACCATCTACCAGTACTTCGCCAACAAGGACGACATCGTCTGGGCCCTCCTCGGCAAAGCCATGGAAGATGCCGCGCTTCACTCGAAAAAGTTCGTCGACGACGCAACCACGGGCCTTGGCAAAATCGCCGGCCTCCTCGACTTCATGGCCGATGAGCTCGCCACAAACCCCGCCAGGGTCCGCTTCATGGCCCAATTCGATGCCATGTACGCCCGCGACTGGCCCGTGGAACGCCTCCTGATCCTGGAGGGACAGTTTCACGACCAGGGCTTTCAAGTCTTCCGTACCCTCATTCGAGAAGGCATCGCAGACGGCTCTCTCCGCGCCGACCTCGACCCCGACCTCACTCTGCATGCCGTCATGAATGCCGTCATTGGCGCGCAGCGACGCCTCGCCTCCCTCGGCGCAAAGGTCGAGCTGGAGTACGGGCAATCCATCGACCGCCTCTTCCGCGAAACCATCCGCATCCTCCTCTTTGGCCTGCGCGCAACCGAGGAAACGAACAACACTGAACCCTCCCCCGGGGCCAAAGCCGGCATCGGGAAAACTAAAAAGAGGTCCTCGTGAAATCACTCTTCCGCACCACGCTCGCCATCTGCGCCGCGGCTTTGTCGCTGGCTTCCATTTCGACGCAAGCCGCGCCGCCTCCCTCAACCAGGCTCGTCCTCCCCGCTGACGCCGGCTGGAAGTTCATCCTCGCTGACCCCGCCGGCGCGGAAGCTCCCTCCTTTGCCGATGCATCCTGGCGCTCCGTCGACCTGCCTCATGACTGGAGCATCGAAAGTAAGCCCGACGCCAAGAATCCCTCCGGAGCAGGCGGCGGATTCTTCCCCGGCGGCATCGGCTGGTACCGCAAAGCCTTCACCGCTCCCGCCAACTGGCGCGGCCGCCAGGTCTCGGTCGAATTCGACGGCGTCTACCGCGATGCCACTGTCTACCTCAACGGCCACAAACTTGGCACCCATCCCTACGGATACACCAGCTTCACGTTCGATCTCACCCCCGCCCTCAACTTCCACGGCGCAAACGTCCTCGCCGTGCGCGTAGACAACTCCGCCCAGCCCAACAGTCGCTGGTACAGCGGCTCCGGCATATACCGCCATGTGCGCGTCGTCGTCACCGAGCCCACCCACATCGCCCACTGGGGCGTCTTCGTCACCACCCCGAAGGTCACAGCCCTCTCCGCAACAGTCGCCATCCAGACCAGCGTGGCCAATGACTCCGCCAGCTCTTCCGCAGTCACCGTCGAGACCACCCTCTACGACCGCGCCGGCCACGAAGCCGGCAAGTCCGAATCCCCCCTCACCCTCGCAGCCGGTCAGCAGCAGCAAGCCGCGCAAACCATCGCCGTCGCCGCTCCCGCGCTCTGGTCCCCTGCATCCCCCACCCTCTACCGCGCCGTCTCCCGCATCCTCCAGGGCGGCAAACTCATCGATGAAGTCAAGACTCCCTTCGGCATCCGCTCCCTCACCTGGTCCGCGGAAACCGGCCTTGTTCTGAACGGCAAGCCAATCAAGCTCACCGGCGGCAGCGTCCATCACGACAACGGCCCCCTCGGAGCAGCCGCCTTTGACCGCGCCGAAGAGCGCCGCGTCCAGCTCCTTAAATCCGCCGGCTACAACGCAGTCCGCACCGCCCACAACCCACCCTCGCCCGCCTTCCTCAACGCCTGCGACCGCCTCGGCCTGCTCGTTCTCGATGAGCCCTTCGACACATGGAAGGCCAACAAGGTCAAATTCGATTACGGCCTGGACTTTGACGCCTCCTGGAAGTCCGACATCTCCTCCATGGTCGAGCGCGACCGCAACCACCCCTCCATCGTCATCTGGGGCATCGGAAACGAGATTCCCGAGCTCGAAGTCGAGCGCGGCGCAGCCATGGCCACCCAGCTCATCGCTCAGGTCCGCTCCCTCGACACCACCCGCCCCCTCACCCTCGCCTTTCCCGGCACCACCACAGCTCCCAACGCCGCTGCCGTCTTCTCCCAGCTCGACATCACCGGCTACAACTACAACCTCATCCCCACCTACGCCGCCGACCATGCCGCCCTCCCGAACCGCATCATGCTCACCACGGAGTCCTTCCCCGCCAAGGCATTTCCCCTCTGGCAAATCTCCCACGACAACCCCTACATCCTCGGCGACCTCACATGGACCGCCATGGACTACCTCGGCGAATCCGGCATCGGAGCATGGGCCTACGGCACTCCCCAAGACGAGCAGATGGCCCAGCAGGTCATGGGCGGCATGATGACTACCACCATGACCGACAAAATGTTCCTCGGCATGGCCAACGGCGTCGATGTCATGGCAGCAATGGCCCAGGGCCCGCCCGACCCAGCCATGAAAGCCGTCATGGCCGTCATGGTCCACAACTATCCATGGCATGCCGCGGCCTGCGGAGACATCGATCTCACCGGCTTCCGCAAGCCCCAGTCCTACTACCGCGACATCATTTGGAACGGAGGAGATCGCGTATACGCCACGGTCCGCCTCTCTGAGCCAGAAGGCAAAAAGATCATCGCCGTCGGCTGGGCCACCTATCCAACCCTCCCCAGCTGGAACTGGCCCGGGCAGGACGGAAAAACCCTCCAGGTCGAGGTCTACTCCGGCGCGGAAAAGGTCCGCCTCTACCTCAACGGCAAGCTCATCGGCGAACAGCCAACCGGCCGAGAGCAGCAGTTCAAAGCCACCTTCTCCGTACCCTACGCCCCCGGTACCCTCAAAGCAGTGGGCCTCCGCGGGGATCGTGAGGTCGCCCAGAGCGTTCTCGCCACAGCCGGCAAAGCCGTCGCCCTCCGCCTCACCCCAGACCACACCGAGTTGCAAGCCGACGGCCAGGATCTCTCCTTCCTCGCCGTCGAAGCGGTGGACGCCCAGGGCCGTCTGCAGCCCCTCGCCGACAACCAGGTTCACTTCTCCATCACCGGCCCCGCAGTCATCGCAGCCGTCGGCAACGGCGACGGCGAAGATCCCGCGTCCTACCAGGGTGACCAGCGCAAGCTCTACCAGGGCCGCGCCCTCGTCGTCGTCCGCGCCGCCCACGCAGCTGGAGCCATCCACGTCACCGCCACCGCCGCCGGCTTAACGACCGGCTCAGCGGCCATCCTGGCCAAACCCGTCCCCGGTCACGCCGAACTCCGCTAAGCAAACCGCAGCAAAACAAAAAGGGCAACAGCATCACGCTGTTGCCCTTCGTCTTTCCGCCCCTTACTTGCGCCGGATAAACGTTCCTTTGTTCAACTCCTGCACTGCCTGCTCCAGCTCCGCCTGCGTATTCATCACAATCGGACCGTACCACGCCACAGGCTCTTCCAGCGGCTGGCCGGAAACCAGCAGGAACCGTATTCCCTCCGGCCCCGCCTGCACCGTAATCTCATCCCCCTGGTCAAACAGCACCAGCGAGTGGTTCGTCGCGTCATACACCGGCGTTGCATTCGGATCCACGCCCGACTCCGTCAGCACCGCCTGCGGTGCCGACGCATCCCGAAAGGTACCCGATCCCGCGAAAACGTAGGCGAAGGCATGACGCGTCGTCTCCACCTTGATCCGCCGTCGCCGGTTCGGCGCTACAGACAGGTCCACATACCGCGGATCAGCCGCCACTCCCTCCACCGGACCCCGCTTGCCCCAGAACTCCCCGCACAAAATCCGCGCGTGCGTCCCGTCATCTTCCGTCACCTCCGGTACCGCGCTCGACGGAATATCCTGGTACCGCGGCTCGGTCATCTTCAGGCTCGCCGGCAGGTTCGCCCACAGCTGGAAACCGTGCATCCGCCCCAGCGCGTCACCCTTCGGCATCTCCTGGTGCAGAATCCCCGACCCAGCCGTCATCCACTGCAGGTCGCCGGCCGTCATCCGCCCGCGGTTCCCCAGCGAATCCCCGTGTGCAACCTCACCCGCCAGCACATACGTAATCGTCTCAATGCCCCGGTGCGGATGCCACGGAAACCCAGCCTCATAATCGGCAGGCTTCTCCCCACGGAAATCGTCGAACAGCAGAAATGGATCGAACTCGGCCGTCTTCCCGAAACCGAAGCCTCGGCGAAGATGCACGCCTGCTCCTTCCAGTGTTGGTGTGGACTGCGTAATGCTCTTTACCTGGCGAAGACTCATCATGTACCCCCTGTGTTTGCGTACACAAATTGGATGCACCAGCAGAGATATTCGTTGCAACAACTATTTCCCGGAGCAGGCCCTGAACAAAGTCAAGGATTAGCGGGTGCCCCCGGTCCCTCGCTGTCGGGGACCGGGGAGAGCGCATATCCAGTCGGTCACCCCTCTAGGGCCTGTTCACACTCCCTGGATGGATGGCGTTGCGAGCAAAAATCGGGCCAAGCAATTCTGGGCACACAGGGCCGAGTCCGAGGGCTGTGGCGACCCCACCGCCGAGGGCGAGAACGCAGTATGGCCCGATTTGCGCCGCAACCCGCAGGGACGCGGCCTGTTTTCCCCATGTCTGCGTCGCTCCTCGCTTCAGTAACCAGTTACAGCGCACTCGTCGCTTCTTGAACTGAGGAAAACTGGCTCTCCCGTCGCCACCACTCAGGTCGTGTGAACAGGCCCTAGTTCTTCCCCAGCCCGCCCTTCTCGTGGTAGTTCGGGTACTTCGGCAGCGGATACTTCGGCAGAGGATTCGCCTTCAGGCTATCCAGTACATCCTTCACTCCCGCCTCCAGTTGCGGATCACGCCCAGCCGCGAAATCCTTTGGCGTAATATCTACATCAATGTCCGGCGCAATCCCCCGGTTCTCCACTTCCCACTCGCCCGTCAGCCCGTAGATCGCATACCGCGGAGCCGTAATCCCGCCGCCGTCAATCAGCCGCGGGAAGCCGCCAATCCCCACCAGGCCGCCCCACGTCCGCGTGCCTACCAGCTTGCCCAGCTCCGCCTTGCGGAAGTACCAGGGCATCGCGTCTCCCCCCGACCCCGAGTTCTGGTTGATCAGCATCGCCTTCGGCCCAAAGATCGCTCCCACCGGGTCGTGCAGCGGAATTCCATCCCGCTCAATCGCGTTCGACAGTGGCTTCCTCCGCAGCACATCCACCACGTAGTCCGCGATAAATCCGCCCTCGTTGTTCCGCTCGTCCAGCACCAGCGCCTGCTTGTCCAGTTGCGAGTAGAAGTACCGGTTGAAGTTCGTGTATCCCGCCCCTGCGGTGTTGGGCATATACACATACGCCACTTTCCCGCCGGAGATATCCCAAACCTTCCTCCGGTTCGCCTCAATCCAGTCCAGGTTGCGCAGCCCGTCCTCATCGTCAATCGGCACCACCGTCACATCGCGCCCATCTTTTCCGTCCGCATTCGGCCCCACATGCAGCACCGTCTGCAAACCCGCCGTTCCCGCAAAGGCCTCGTACAGGTTCTCGCCCGCCTTCAGCTCGCGCCCGTTCACCGCCTGCAGATATTCACCCACCTTCACCTGCACTCCGGGCAAGGTCAGCGGAGAGGCCAACCCCGGAGTCCAGTTCTGGCCACCCAGAATCTTGGCAATCCGGTACCGCCCGTTTTCCTCCGTAAAGTCCGCTCCCAGCAGGCCCGTCTTCGGCCCGTTGTCCGGGTGCCACGGACTGCGAACAAACATGTGCCCAATCGAAATCTCCCCTGTCATCTCTTCCGTCAGATACGTAAACTCGCTCCGGCTTGCCAGCCCATCCAGATAAGGCCGATACCGCGCCTCAGCCTTCGCAATCGACAGCCCATGCACATTCGGGTCGTATAGAAAATCCCGCTGTATCCGCCACGTCTCGGCAAATATCTGCCGCCACTCCGCACGCGGGTCCAGCGTCGCCGTCATCCCGCCCAGGTTCAGCGGCTTTCCCGTCCCTCCGTCGCCCGGCTTCAGATCGTCCGTCGCCGCAATCGACCAGCTCCCGTGCTGCCCAATCAGCAGCTTTGACCCATCCGCCGAAAATCCGATCGAGTCAATATCCGTCAGCACTTCTTCGCTCTTCCGCTTCTCCAGCGTGAACCGCCAAACTCCCCGAATCCCCGGGCCACCGCCCTCGTTGGATGACCGCCCAATCGGCGAATCCTCATACCCAAACAGCACCCCCGCCTTCGGCGCAGCCAGCCCGGAGTAGTTCCGCGTCGGAATCGGCAGCGCCAGTATCCGGTCCCCAATATTCTCCAGATCCACCTTCACCTCAACAGGCTTCTCTGCGCCTTTTTCCTTCTCGTTGCCCCCAGCTTCCGCCTTGGCATCTTTTGCCGCGGACTTATCGTCTACCTTCGCGGCATCCTTCTTGTCATCCGTTTTCTTGTCATCCGACTTCTTGTCCGCGTCCTTCTTGTCGTCCGGCTTCGTTTCGTCCTTGATCTTCTCGTCGTCACTCTCCGGCGGAACCGGCGACAACCCATCCTTGGCCAACACGGCCACGTACACCCCGTACGACTGAGCCCGGTCCAGCGAAGTCATATCGATCCCAGCCTGCGAAGGACCATCGTCGGTCGAAGCCAAAAAGTAGAGATACTTCCCGTTCGGGTCAAACACCGCGCTCGCCGCATCGCTCAGCCCATCCGTCACCTGCGTCGCAGCGTGTTTCTCCACCGAGTACAGGAACACCGCTTTCAGATTGTTCGCCAACTCCCGCGTGTACGTAATCCACTTCGAGTCCGGCGACCACTCCGCGCGGAAACCATCCTCGCCAAACCCTCCCTGATGGCTCGTCTCCACCAGAATCGGCTTCGACGCAGATGTTTCTTTCCCCGCCGCATCCTTGCTCGGCACGTCCAGATACCACAGGTGCAAATGCTTGTCCGTATACAGAATGTGCTTCGAGTCCGGCGACCACCGCAGCCGGTAGAAATAGCTCGGGTCCGGCCCCAGGTCGATCGCCACCGGTGCCTTGAAGCCCGTCTGGTCATGCAGATACAGCTGGTACTCCCCCGACGCATCCGAGAAATACGCCACCGTCTTCCCGTCCGGCGACCACGCCGGCTCCCGCTCCGCCACCCCCGGCGTATTCGTCAGGTTCCGCGTATCGCCCTTTTCCCCCGGCACCGTGAAAATGTCCCCGTGCGCCTCAAAAGCCGCACGCGCCCCCGTCGGCGACAGCGTCGCAGACTGAATCTCGTTCGCCGCAATGCTGGCCAAATGCGGCGCCAGGTTCGCCAAATCCCCGTGAATCGTAATCGAAACCACGTGATCCGCCCCCGGCTCGTCGCCATTCCCCGCCAAATCCACCAGGTGGATCGACCCAAACTGCTCGTACACCAGCGCTCCCGGCCCCGCCTGCAAACTCTTCAGGTCCAGTCCCGCATTGTGTCCAACCGCCGATACCGTCTTCGCCTTCGTGTCGTAGCGGAACAGCGAAACCGGCCCCCGCGCTCCGTACATCTCCGTCCCTGCCGTATCGGCCGCCGGCCGGTTCGACAAAAAGTAAATCGAGTGCCCCACCCAGATCGGATTCGTGTCCGTCGTGTTCTTCGACGGAATCTTCTCCAGCTCCAGCGACCGCAAATTCACCACCCACAGCGGATAATTCTGCCCGCCATAGTACCGCTTCCACGCCGGCTCCCACCGCGAAATCGGCTCATACGCAATCGACATCCCATCCGGCGACAGCGACCCCCGCGTCGCCTGCGGCAGCGGCAACTGCTCAGGAACCCCCGTCCCGTCGGCATGTACCTTGAACAGCCGGTCATAGTGCCGCGGGCTCGTCATCCCGCTCGCAATAATCAGGTCTTTCCCATCCGGCGTCCAGCCAATCACTCCACTCCCCGACGGGTGCCACGTCACCCGCCGCGGAATCCCCCCCGCTGCCGGTATCACGTACGCGTCATACCCGTTCTCCTGGTGCGCCGTGTACGCAATCTCTCGCCCGTCCGGCGAAAAATACGGCCCTTGCTCCACATTGCCGGTCGACGTCAGACGCGTCGCCGCTCCCCCACTCCGGGCTACCGTCCAAATATCGTCCGCATACCGGAACGCCAGGGTCGTCTCGCTCACAGAAGGCGAGCGAAGCAGCAGCGGCGGATTGGCCGCCACCTGCGCCTGGGCAGCACTAACCGCGACGACAAGGCCAACGAGTACAGCAGACAAACGGGGCAGGGAACGCAAAGGGCGCATGGTTTCTCCGATTACGGCAAAGATAGAGCGCGCAAGTCGCTCACGGGCTGAACGGCAAACCTGAGGCCGACGGCCATCCCGGGGAAAGACGGTCGCCACTGGCTCACTTCAAGATGACCCAGTGTAGCCGACTGTTGGAGTTACGAACGAGAGCGAAGTCTGGTTCCCGCGAAGAAACAAATGCTTTTCGGCAAAACCTGCCCTGAAACCAGTGCAGCCTCACTCCAGCCGCCCCTTTGGGGAACGGAAAACAGCGAATCTGCGTACCCTGATGACAGCCAACACAGCTGGCTGTTTCGCTGCTAAACTTTTGTCAGCATGGCCCATCCGCCGCCCCAGCCCGCAATGCGCCAGGCATCAAGGCCACTGATCCACCGAACCGGAAGACCGAATGGCATTTACTGAAGCTCTCAAACTCGCGCTCCAATCCCTCTGGGCCAACAAGATGCGCACGGTGTTGACCGTCATTGGCGTGGTCATGGGCGTCTCTTCGGTCATCATGGTCATCACCCTCACCAACACCGCATACAACTACTTCGGCTCCAAGCTCTCCGGCTACGGCGCAGACGTCTTCACCGTCTCCCGCATGTCCTCCGTCATCATGAGCCCCGAGGAGTACTTCAAGTTCCAGAAACGCAGAATCGTCCGCCTCGAGGACTACCAGGCCATCCTCGCCGGCTGCACCTACTGCAACGAAGTCGGCGCATTCCTCGACCGCAGCACCAACGTCGTCCACAACGGCCAATCCAGCACCAACACTGAAATTCGCGGCTACACCGCCACCATGTTCTCCCTCAACAACGTCAACATCGACGAAGGCCGCGCCCTCACCGATGCCGACATGGAGCACGCCACACACCAGGCCGTCATCGGCTATGACATTGTCGACAACATCCTCGGCGAAGGCGACCCCATCGGCAAGGAGCTCCGCGTCGACGGCGTCCCTTACACCGTCGTTGGCGTCGGCGAGCGTCAGGGCAAAACCTTCGGCCAGTCCCAGGACAACTGGGTCGCCGTCCCCATCACCACCTACCAGGCCACCTACGGCGAAAACGACTCGCTCGTCGTATACGCCCGCTCCAGCGGCGACACTCAGACCATGGAAAAGGCCGAAGACCAGGTCCGCGTCATCATGCGCTCACGCCGCCACGACGCACCCAATGCGGAAGACAGCTTCCAGCTTGAGACCAATGACACCTTCCTCGACATCTGGAAGCAGATCTCCCAGCTCTTCACCATCATCGTCTTCGGCCTCGCTTCCATCTCCCTCGTCGTAGGCGGCATCGTCATCATGAACATCATGCTCGTCTCCGTCACCGAGCGAACCCGCGAAATCGGCATCCGCAAGGCACTCGGTGCCAAGCAGAAAGACCTCATGCGCCAATTCCTCATCGAATCTGCCCTCATGGCCACCATCGGCGGCGCCATCGGCATTGTCATCGGAACAGGCGTCGCCGCCGTCATCACCATGCTCTTCAGTATTCCGGTCGCCATCTCCGCCGTCTCCGTCATCCTCGGCCTTGTCATGGCCGCCGGCACAGGCATCTTTTTTGGAGTCTACCCCGCAAGCAAGGCCGCCAAGCTCGACCCTATCGTCGCTTTGCGCTCGGAAATGTAACAGCTGCATCGAGGAGCTACTTCAATGGCCCAGGGACAAGGACGCGAATCAGTACGGATGGCGATTGAGACGCTGCGCGCCAACAAGCTGCGCTCCGGCCTCACCATCCTCGGCATTGTCATTGGCGTCACCAGCGTCATTGCCATCTCCTCCATCATCAACGGCCTCAACAGCCGTGTCGGCGACTTCGTCAGCTCCCTCGGAAACAACGTCTTCTGGGTCTTCCATCTCCCCGTCATCGGCGTCCGACCCACCACCGAGCAGCTCACCCGCAAAAAACTCACCATGGACGACGTTGCCGCCTTGCGCAAACTTCCCCACGTCGTCGCAGCCGACGGCGGTAAGCAGTACGTCAAGGCCCAGTTCCGCGTTGGCGATGTCTCTGTCAAATACAACGGCAAAAAAGTCGCCGGCGCCATCCTCCAGGGCGACTCCGCGCAACTCGCCGATGTCCGCGACTTCACTTTGCTCGAAGGCCGCCTCTTTACCGATGCCGAAGACCAGCGCGCCGCCAAAGTCTGCGTTCTCGGACACGACACATGGGAAGGCCTCTTCGGCTCCGATCCGGCCGTCGGCAAGGAAGTCAACGTCGAAACCGGCCTCTACACCGTCATCGGCGTCATGGACAAGCAAAAGCAGCCCTTCGGCGGCGGCAAAAATCCCCAGGACAACGCGGTCTTCTTCCCCATGGGCACCTTCAACACCCTCCATCCCGAGACCAAGGATCTCTGGGTCAGCGTCAAATACGACGACCCCAAAAACAAGGCCCTCGTCGAAGATGAAATCCGCGAGCTCCTTCGCGTTCGCCGCAAGGTCAAGGTCGCCGACCCTGACAACTTTGAAATCTTCGGCCCCGACTCCCTCTCACGCCTCTGGGATCAGCTCACGCTCGGCCTGCGCATCTTCATGCTCGCCGTCTCCAGCGTTGGACTCATGGTCGGCGGCGTCGGCGTCATGAACATCATGCTCGTCTCCGTCACCGAGCGAACCCGCGAAATCGGCATCCGCAAGGCCCTCGGAGCCACCAAGCGAACCATACTCGCCCAGTTCACTGTCGAAGCCATCACCCTCTGCGCCATCGGCGGAGTCGCGGGCATTATTGTGGGCGCCATTATCACAGGCATCATCTACCTCCTCCCCATCGGCCTGCCCGCGTCGCTCTCCGTCTTCTGGGTCCTCTTCGGCTTTGGCGTCTCCTGCGCCATCGGCCTCATCTTCGGCATCTACCCCGCTTGGAAAGCCTCCAACCTCGACCCCATCGAGGCCCTCCGCTACGAATAGCCCGACCAGACAATCCTGGAATGGCACCCACGAGTTCGGGTGCCCCAGGTCCCGCTTCTGGGACATGGGAAGCCACAAATCTCCTTCCATCACGTCCGTTCGTCCCGCCGCTCTACACTGATAAGGATGTTCCACCTCCTTATCCATCACGCCTTCATCTTCGGCCCCACTGCCCGAATCGTTGCCTTCGCCCAGGCCCTAGCCTGGACCACCGCCACGCTCGTCGTCGCCAGCATGGCTTACTCCCTGCTCGCCCTCTTTGCCGCCTATAGTTTTCGCGCCTACTCCCGCCGCAACCTGCCCGTGCTCACTGCGGAAAGCGCCCCCGCCGTCTCCCTCCTCAAGCCCGTCAAAGGCTTTGACCCCGCCATGATGGAGGCCTTCCGCAGCCATTGCCGCCAGGCCTACGCCGGCCGCTTTGAGCTCATCTTCGGCGCTTCCAGCGAAGACGATCCCGCCGTCCCCGCCGTCCGCCAGCTCATCGCCGAGTTCCAGCACATCCCCATCCGCCTCATCCTCTGCCCCCTGCGCCTCGGCACCAACGGCAAGGTATCCAACCTCATCCAGATGCTGCCCCACGCGCTGTTCGACCATCTCCTCATCAACGATTCAGACATCCTCGTTTCCCCCAGCTACCTCACCCGCGTCATGGAGCAGTTCGCAATTCCGACCCGTCCCGCCCGCCCCGTCGGCATGGTCACCGCCCTCTACCGCGGCCGCGCCCACGGCACCCTCGGCTCCATCTTTGAGGCGCTCGGCATCTCCACGGACTTCATGTCCGGCGTCCTCGTCTCCCGCATCGTCGAGCGCGGCATCCACTTTGGCCTCGGCTCCACCCTCGCCGTCCGACGCGACGCCCTCACCAGCGCCGGTGGCCTCGAATCCCTCGTCGATCATCTCGCCGACGACTACGAAATGGGCGCACGCATTGACCACGCCGGCTTTGAGGTCCGCCTCGCCACCGAGGTCGTCGAAACCAGCATCCCCGCCTACTCCCTCGCCGGCTACTGGAGCCACCAGCTCCGCTGGGCACGTACCGTCCGCGACAGCCGAAAATGGGGCTATGTCGGCCTCCTCTTCACCCACCTCCTGCCCCTCGCGCTCCTCAACGTCCTCGCCTCCGGCCTCAGCCTCACCAGCCTCTGGCTCCTCTCGCTCGCCATCTTCCTCCGCCTTGGCGTAGCCATGCAGGTCGGTGCCCTCGCCATCCGTGATCACCAGGTCCTGCCCAATCTCCTCATGCTCCCCCTCCGCGACCTCGCAGGCTTCGCCATCTGGATAGGAAGCTTCGCCGGCAATACAATACTCTGGCGCGGTGAAAAGTTTATCCTCAAAAACGGTCGCCTTTTCCACCCAGGCACGCAGCAACCGTAGACACTAAATACGTGGAGCGAGCAATGCTTACAACCATCTCCCCTTCCGGCGATGCCATCCAGGGGCCCACGGCAACTCTCATCTACGACGATTGGTACCCCGCCCTCCGCACCGATCTCCTGCGCGACGGCAAGCTCCACAAAACCATGTTCCTCGACCTGCCGCTCATCGTCGGCCGCCGCACCGACGGCAAGGTCTTCGCCATGCGCGACAGTTGCCCCCACCGCGGCATTCCTCTCAGCGCCGGCTGGTTCGACGGCAACCGCGTCACCTGCAAATACCACGGCTGGGAGTTCGAACCCTGCTCCGGCCGCTGCGAAACCATCCCATCCCTCTCCAGCTTCGACCACCTCGACGCCACCAGAATCTACGCCCAGGCCTACCCCTGCGTCGAGCGCGACGGCCACGCCTGGGTCTACGTCCCCTCCGCCGGAGCCGGCCGCAAGCTCGAAACCGACTCCCTCGTCCCCGTTCCCGAGCTCCCCAAATTCAGCGACAAATACAAAACCGCCCACCTCACCGCCGACCTTCCCTGCAACGTCGACCACGGCATCGTCGGTCTCATGGACCCCGCCCACGGCCCCTTCGTCCACCAGGCCTGGTGGTGGCGCAGCCGCGCCTCCATCCGCGAAAAAACCAAGCAGTTCGAGCCCATCCCCCAGGGATTCCGCATGAGCGCTCACGCCCCCAGCGGCAACTCGGCCCCCTACAAGCTCCTCGGCGTCTATGGCGAGCCCATCCAGACCACCATCGACTTCGTCCTCCCCAACCGCCGCTCTGAAACCATCCGCTGCGGCCCCAAGTGGTTCGCCAGCCTCACCACCGTCACCCCTGTCACCTCCAAAACCTGCCGCATCGACGTCATCGCCGCCTGGAACGTTTTCTACCACGTCCCCTTTGTCCTCCCCATCGCCAAGTGGTTCGGCGCAAAATTCGTCCATCAGGACACCGTCACCATGATCCAGCAATCCGAGGGCCTCAGGCACAACCCCTCCCTCATGCTCATCGACGACGCCGACAAGCCAGCCAAGTGGTACTTCGCCCTCAAACAAGCCCGCCTCGACGGCTCCAACAGGCACCCCCTCGACGGTCCCGTCGAACTACATTGGCGCAGCTAGCTCTCACCTTCCACCCTCAAACCGCGTCTTAATAGATAAGGACATCATGCGTTATCTCCTGGCCTTTCTCGCCCTCGCCGGACTCATCGTCTCCTCCCTCGCCCTCCAGGTCCACTACTCCACCGCGACCGAGCCCTGCTCCATCAACGAAAAGTGGGACTGCGGCATCGTCAATCACAGCCCCTACGCCGAAATCGCCCACGTCCCCGTCGCCGCCCTCGGTATCGCCGGCTACCTGCTCCTCGGCGCACTGGCCTTCTTCAAGCGCCGCCGCCTCACCCTGCTCGCCATCGCCCCCGCACTCGCCTTCTCCCTCTACCTCACCCACATCGAAAAAGATGTCCTCGGCGTCTACTGCCTCTACTGCGTCATCTCCCTCGGCATCCTTTCCCTCATGACCCTGTTGACCCTCGCCTGGCAATTCTTCGCCAGCAAACTCCCTACCCAGAACTGACAACCTCCTCGCCACCGCCCGTTCCCCGTCCGGAATTCCAGCCCGGAACCGCGCAAACCGCTCCAATTCCGGCCTATAATTAGTTTTTCCAAACTAGGAATAGCAAAGCTCCAAACTGTTTCACTTTTCCCAGACTGAAGTTGCGCAAAAGTCCGATATAGAACGTATCGGGCTTCTGGCGCGGTGTCCCTGAATCGGTGCCTTGGCACTCGATTCGCCACGGTTCGTTGCCTCGGCAACTCCCGTCGGCCACCCACCGCCCACATTCAGTTTGGGGGTTTGCGTGTTCCAGACGCGGGCTAGGCAACTCGGGCAAGCTACCGGATCGTACCCCCTCGCGTACATCATCAGCTTCCTCATTCTCTTCCTGCTCCTCGCCCCTCCAGCCCAAGCCCCAGCCCAAGCCCCAAATACACCCCAAGCGCCAGCCACCGCCACCCTCCCCCCCACTGTCCGCGCCCACCAGCGCTTCCTCGCCCGCCACGGTCTCCGACCACGCTCCGCCACTCCCGCCTCCCGGCCAGCTCCACAATCGGTCGCTTCCCAGGCTCTCTCCTCCGCCACCTGGTCACCCGCCGGTCCCCTCGGCGTCAACTCCCCCACCTGGGGCCTCGTCAGCGGACGCATCTCCGCCCTCGCCTTTGACCCCTCCGACCCCTCCGGCAATCACCTCTACGCCGGCACCACCGGCGGCGGCTTGTGGGTCTCCCAAAACGCCGCCTCCTCCACCAGCTCCGCCGTCCAGTTCCTCCCCCTCACGGACAATCTCGGCGCGCTCAGCGGCGCAGCCGATGCCAGCCTCAGCGTCGGCGCAGTCACCGTCCAGCCCGGCACCGGCGTCCTGCTCGTCGGCCTCGGCGATACCAACGACGCCCTTGACAGCTACTACGGCGCAGGAATTCTCCGCTCCACAAACGGCGGCCAGTCCTGGTCGCTCATCCGCGCCACCTCCGACTACGAATCCGGCCTCGCCTACAGCGACGCCTATTTCACCGGCCTCGGCTTCTCCGCCTTCGCCTGGAGCACCACCAACGTCCAGCTCGTCGTCGCCGGCGTCACCGAAGCTTACGAAGGCACCGTCGTTGGCTCCGCCATCCCCAGCCAAAGCTACACCGGCCTCTACTACTCCCAGGACGGCGGCATCACCTGGCATATGTCCCGCATCACCGACGGCAACGGTCAGGACGTCCAGGGTCCCCTCGATAACTTCCCCCCCACCACCGCCAACGGCGCCACCTCCGTCGTCTGGAATCCCGTCCGCCACCTCTTCATTGCTGCCATCAACTCCCATGGCTATTACCAGTCCTCCGATGGCGTCACCTTCACCCGCATGGCCGCCCAGCCCGGCCCTGGGTTCACCGCCCAGAACTGCCCCACCCAGTCCGGCTACCCCGGCGCCGCCAGCTGCCCCATCTTCCGCGGCTCGCTCGCCGTCAACCCCTCCACCGGCGACACCTTCACCTGGTCCGTCGACGACTTCAACCAGGACCAGGGCATCTGGCAGGACCAGTGCCAGCTCTCCAGCGGCTCCTGCGCCAACCCCACCCCCACCTTTGCCGTCCACCTCAACACCACCCCGCTCGAAACCTCTTCAACCTCCGGTCCCGCCACCATCCTCAACGGCGACTACAACCTCGCCCTCGCCGCCATCCCCAGCGGCCAGGACACCCTCGTCTTTGCCGGCGGCAACGACCTCTGGCGTTGCAGCCTCGCCAACAGCTGCCAGTGGCGAAACACCACCAACACCACCACCTGCGCCGCCGCCCAGGTCGGCCAGTACCAGCACACCCTCGCCTGGAGTCCCGCCAATCCCCTGCTCATGGCCGTCGGCAACGACAGCGGCCTCTGGCGCTCCACCGACGACGTTGCCCAAACCGGCTCCGTCTGCGCATCCACGGATGCCTCGCACTTTCAGAACCTCAACGCCGCCCTCGGCTCCCTTGCTGAAGTCGACTCCCTCGCCGGCCCCTCGGCATCCGCCACCACCCTGCTCGCCGGCCTCGGCGCCAACGGCGTCGCAGGCATCGTCGCCAACCCCACCACCCCAACCGCGTGGAACCAGGTCCTCACCGGGGAAGGCGGCCCTGTCGCCATTGACCCCTCCAGCAACATCAACAACTGGTTCGCCAACAACGGCGCAGGCGTCTCCATCGAAAACTGCAACTCCTCGTCACTCTGCACCCCGGCCGCCTTTGGCACCGCGCCCGTTGTCGGCGAAGCCCAGGTCCAGGACGACGGCTTCGCCATGCCCTATCCAGCCCCCTTCGTGCTCGATCCCCTCGGCTCAACCAACCTCCTCGTCGGCACCTGCCGCGTCTGGCGCGGCCCCGCCAGCGGCAGCGGCTGGACAGCCAGCAACGCCATCAGCCCCATGCTCGACGGACTTGGAGGCAGCGTCTGCAACGGCAACGCCCTCATCCGCTCCATCGCCGCCTCGGCCGTCAGCGGCGGAGAAATCCTCTATGTAGGCATGGCCGGCACCCTCGACGGGGGCGCATCCGCGGCAGGTCATCTCTTTTCCGCAACCATCTCCAACGTCGGCACCGTCAGCCCATGGACCGATCTCTCCTACTCCCCGGTCGTCAACGGAGTTTATCCCTTCAACGCCCTCGGCTTCGACATCAGTGCCATCACTGTCGATCCCCACGATGCCTCCGGCCAAACCCTCTACGTCACCATCCAGGCCTTCTCCCAGACCGGCGCCCAGGTCCGCCAAATCTACCGCACCACGTCCGGCGGACTCAGCTGGACCGACATTACCGACAATCTCCCCAATGCCCCCGTAAACGATGTCGCCGTCGATCCCAACGACGCAAACACCCTCTATATCGCCACAGACGTCGGCGTCTATGCCACCCGCCAGATTGCCGGTTGCGGCTCAACCAACTGCTGGACCGCCTACGGCTCCGGCCTGCCCCTCTCCCCGGTCACCCAGCTCGTGGTACCTTCATCCACTGTTTCTGCCCAGGCTCTCACCGCCGGCACGTATGGCCGCGGTGTCTGGCAAATAGCCCTCGCCACAGCCTCGGCGGCGGCCACTACGGCAACCGTTTCTCCCACCAGCCTGACCTTTGCCAGCCTCACCGTCGGACAAACCAGCGCAACCCAGACCATCACCCTCAAGGCAACCGGTACCGCCTCTCTTTCCGTCTCTACCCTCAGCTTTACAGGCGTCAATCCCACCGATTTTCTCGAAACCGATACCTGCGCCGGGCTCAGCTTCAAAACCAACACCACCTGCACCATCAAGGTCAGCTTCGTCCCCCAGCAGGCAGGCTCCCGCACAGCCTCGCTCCTCATCGCCGCCAACATAGCCGGCGGACAGATACTCGTCCCCCTCACCGCAACCGGCCTCGCCGCCGGTGCCGTCTCCCTCCAGCCGGCATCCCTCACCTTCGGTGCACTAGCTGTCTCCACCACCTCCGCAACCCAATCCATCTCCATCCAGAACACCGGCGGCGCAACCATAACCCTCACCTCGGCAAACGTCAGCGCGCCCTTCAAACGCACCGCTTACACCTGCGGATCAACGCTCGCAGCCAATGCCTCCTGCGTCGCCACCATCGCCTTCGCACCCACCGCGGCAGGCACAGCATCTGGCACACTCACCGTCGTCACTAGCGCCGGTACCCAGACCGCCCAGTTGTCCGGCACTGGCGTCACAGCCGCCACGGATTCCCTTTCCACAACCGCCCTGGCCTTCCCAAAAACGGTCCAAACCAGTAGCTCCCAACCCATGACGGTCACCATGACCAACTCCGGCGGTCTGCCACTCAACGCAATCAGCACCGCAATCAGCGGCGCCTTCACCGTCATCAACAACTGTGGCGGAACCCTGGCTGCCGGTTCCTCATGCACCTTTTCCGTGATCTTTACTCCCTTGACCGCGACTGCCATGACCGGCACGCTGACCATCAGCGACCAGAACAGGGCGCAAAATGTCGCACTCTCCGGAACTGGCATCACCCCAGCGCTGATCATCTCGTCCTCGCTGTTGGTCAACTTTGGCTCCGTTGAAGTGGGCGTGCCGTCCGCCACAAAGCAGCTCACCATCTCCGACGCAAGCAGCGCGGGGCTTACCGGTCTCTCCTTCAGCTTCTCCGGACCGGGCGCAAGCAGCTACGCACTCGGAACAAACACCTGCACCGGTACCGTATCTTACGGTGGTCCGTGCCTGTTTCAACTCATCTTTACCCCGGTTGCCGTGGGCGCAACCTCGGCAACCATGACCATTGCCGCCACGAGCTTCGACACGCTGCCAGTCGCCGTCAGTTTGAACGGCACCGGGCTGCTCCCACCCACCCTCACTCTCGGCGCTGCCCAGCTCAACATGGGCTCCACCGCCCTTGAGTACTCCAGCGCTCCATTCACCGTCCCCATTACAAACACCGGCCAGGTCACCATGAACCTGCCCACCTTTTCCATCATCGGCACCAATGCCGCGGACTTCGCCTGGTCTCTGCCCACCGATATCACTGGCTGCACAACGACCCTCGCCCCCGCCGCTACCTGCAATGTACAGGTAACCTTCAGCCCACTCGCAATCGGCCAGCGCGTCGCAACCCTCGTAGTCACCTCCACCAACGCCGTGCCCACAACCGCCACTGTCGCCCTCACAGGCACTGGTGTCCCCCTCTATCAGTTCGTCGCCACTCCTGGCTCGGTCACCTTTGTTCCAACCCAGGTCCAGACCACCAGTGCGCCCCAATTGGTCACCATCCAGAACCAGAGCCGCCAGAAGTTGCTCGGCATCAGCTACTCGATTTCAGGTCCCTACACTCTCGCCACAAGCCCCTCGCCTTGCACCTCCTCCCTTGTCGCCGGGGGTACCTGCCAACTCCTCGTCTCCTTTTCGCCCACCGCCAGCGGAGATCAGCCCGGCAGCATCACCGTCAGCTCCACCTCCGCTGGCGGCGGCCCACTCCTCATTCCCCTCGATGGCAGCGGCCTCGCTGTCTACCAGATCGCCACCGCTCCATCGCAATTTGCCTTCGGCAGCAGCATCGTTGGCACGCCCGCGCCAACCCAGACCCTCACCGTCAGCAACACAACGGGAGTCGTCCTCAACGGCCTCACCCTCACCCTCAACGGCAACCCCGACTTCCAGCTCACCCAGAACCTCTGCGGCCCCACCCTCGCCATCGGCGCCTCCTGCACCACCGCCATCGCATTTAACCCCGCAACCACCGGCAACCGCACCGCCATCCTTTCGGTCACCTCCACAACTTCACAGGTCGTCCCCGCCACGGTACCCATCTTCGGCACCGGATTACCCTCCGGAAACCTCGTTGCAAATCCAGCCACCGTCGGCTTTGGCTCCGTCACTCTTACCCAGACCAGCGCACCCCAGTCGGCAACCATCATCAACCAGGGCGCGGCGCTCACCGGCATCCAGCTCACCGTCGCCGGCGACTATAGCCTCACCAGCAACACCTGCGGAACCCAGATCGCCGCCAACTCCACCTGCACCGTCACCTTCACCTTTTCCCCAAGCCTCCCCGGTACCCGCGTGGGCTCGCTCACCGTCGCTGCCTCCAACGCCGGCTATGTCCCCCTCGTAATCGGCCTCACCGGTACCGGGCTCCCCAACGCAGGGCTCACCGTCGCGCCCTCCCAGCTTGCCTTCGGCGCAGTCAACGTCGGCGCCAACAGTGCCCCGCAGCAGCTCACCATCACAAATCCAGGCTCCGGCGCCCTCACCGCGCTTGCCATCGGTGTCGCAGCCCCCTACAACCTCGGCTCCGGTACTTGCTCCCAAACCCTGCTGGGGGGCGCATCCTGCTCCATCCCCGTCACCTTCTCCCCCAACACAGCCGGGCCGCTCAACGCCACACTCACCGTCTCCAGCTCCAGCCTGGGCGTGGCGTCCCTCAATGTCCCCCTCACCGGTACCGGCCTCCTCCCTCCATCCCTCAGTCTGTCACCCACTCAGCTCAGCTTCGCCGGCACCACTGTCGGCCTCGCCAGCCCAGGTCAGATCATCACTATCACCAACCCCGGCAGCAGCCCCGTCGCCGGCATGCAGGTACAGCTCACCGGCGACTTCGCCTCCACCGCCAGCAGTTGCACGGCCTCCCTTCCCGCCCTCGGCAGTTGCGCCGTACAAGTCGCTTTCAAGCCAACCGTCAGCGGAGGCCGCCAGGGCTTCCTCATCGTCAACAGCACCACCTCCTCCGTCGCTCAGGTCTTTGCCACTCTTATCGGCACTGGGCTAACCCCGCCAGTCCTCACCATTACCCCCCCTCAGCTCAGCTTTCCAGCTACCGTCATCGCCCAGCCCAGCTCCCCACTTTCCGTACAGCTCACCAACTCCGGCCAATCCCCGGTTCCCGACCTCCAACTCGCCCACACCCCAGGTTTCCAGCTCTCTCCCTCCGCCACCACCTGCTCCTCCACCCTCGCCGCCGCCGCTACTTGCACCGTTGCGGTACTCTTTGACCCCGCTGCGTCCGGCAACTTCACAGGATCCCTCTCTGCCACCTCAGCCCTCGTCTCTTCCCTCGGAGGCTCGCCAGCCGTCGTCGCCCTCAGCGGAACAGGCGCCGTTGCTCCCGCCATCGTGCCCACTCCTGGCACCCTCATCATCTTCCCCACAACCGCAGTCAAGTCTGCGGCCACCCCCGTCCTCGTTTCCATCACCAATCCTGGAACCCTCACCGGACTCGCCAACCTCCAGATCGCCACCGACGCAACCGCCACTGCCGCCGGCTTCTCCGTCACCTCCACCACCTGCACCGCTTCGCTCGCCCCAGGTGCCAACTGCACCGCCACCCTCGGACTCACCCCCGCAACCGCCGGCTCCCTCACCGGAAACCTCATCCTCTCCAGCTCCACCCTCACCAATCCCGTAAAAATCCAGCTCGTGGGCACTGGGTTTGACTTCAAACTCGCTTCCTCCGGAGCAACCTCCGCCACCGTCATCCCCGGACAAACCGGATACTTCAACTTCACCCTCACTCCCCTGGGCGCAGCTTCCGGAACCGTCAACTACCAGTGCGGAACTCTCCCCACAAATGCCCTCTGTCTCTTCAATCCAGCACAGCAACCCTCGCTCCCCGCCAATGTCCAGGGCAATGTCACCCTCGCCGTCGCTACCGGGGGCTCCACCGGCACCTCCGGCGCTGGTCCTTCCCGGGGACTCGCAGCTGCTGCCGTCTTCGCCTCCATCCTGCTCTTGCTCCCCTTCCCACGCACGCGCAGCTTCCGGCGTCACCTCTGCCGCTTCTCCTCCTTGCTGCTCCTCGTGGTCGCTCTCGTACTCGGAGTTACCAGTTGCGCCGGTGCCGGTGGCTCTGGCGGCTCAGGTGGCCAGGTTGACCAGGGCGGACTCACCCCGGCCGGAACCTACATGATCCAGGTCAGCGCCACTGCCTCAGGCATCACCCACAGCACCTCGGTGACCGTCGTGGTCAACTGATTCAGTCCCCCAAAAACAGTCGCCGCAGACAGACGTTTCCCCCGGCCCCGCAAATCTGCAAAACTGCCGCATTTCTCCCGAATTTAACCGGCAGTCTCTCACTTTCAATATATTTCGATGGAAATATGAAAAATCATATTGCCGCAGCCTAGGCGGCAACTGGGCATGTAACTGATTTTGCATAAGTTGAACCGTTTCATGGAAATGGCCCTCGAATTGCACTAAACATCGCAAGCCGAACAGGCCTTCTACTCGATAGCTCAGCATCTCTTCCGCTTCCCAGCTACTTTTGCAATCTTTCAGTTCCAATCAATCCATCACTCCTCGGAGGATATCCAGTGACCGCAATCAAACGTGTACTTTGCATGATGCTTCTGGTGATCGTCGCGATCGCCACGGCATCGGCCCAGACTTCCAATGGATCCATTGTCGGTTCGGTCAACGACCCGACCGGCGCTGCCGTAGTCGGTGCTACTGTCACCTCTACCTCTCTTGACAACGGCGCCACTCGAAGCACGGTCACCTCCTCGCAGGGCACCTACCGTATCGACTCCATCCTCCCCGGCAACTACAAGGTATCGGCTTCCGCGCCGGGCTTTGAGGAGTCGGTGCTCAATGGACTCGTCGTCCCGGCTTCCGCCATCACCTCCGCGTCGCTTGTCCTCAAGATCGGCGCAGCCTCAGACAAGGTTGAAGTCGTCGCCGACAACGCCCTGGTCGATGTCGACAACGGCCAGCTCTCCGGCACCATCGGCACCCTCGAAATCAGCAACCTCCCCATCGCCAGCCTCAGCCCCTATGAACTCGCCCTCACGCTGCCCGGTGTCACCGCGCTATCCCAGGGTGGATTGGAAAACGGCGTGGCCTTCACCGTCGGCGGCGGCCGTCCCCGCGCCAACAACTTCCTCATTGAAGGTCAGGACAACAACGACGCCGGCATCGCAGGTCAGGGCCTCCAGCCCGAAAACGACGAAGCCGTCAAGGAAGTCGTCATCATTGAGAACGCCTACACCGCAGAGTTCGGTCACGGCGCTGGCTCCGTCTCAAACCTCATCTACAAGAGCGGCAGCAACCAGTTCCACGGCTCCATCTTCGAGCGCGCCCAGAACTCCTCGCTCGACACCGTCGACAAGCAGGACCACTTCAACGGCTCCACCCCCACCAAGTACCGCGAAAACATGCCCGGCTTCTCCCTCGGTGGCCCCATCAAGCGCAACAAGGCCTTCTTCTTCGCCTCTTACCAGTGGGACTACTACAATTCCACCGCCAACCTGAACGTTCTGGACATTCCCACGGCGACCGGCCTGGCGACTCTCAAGGCGGTCACCCCCAATACTCGCCTCACCAACCTCCTCACCGCATTCGGACCCCTCGTTGGCACCATCAACCCCAACAACGTGGTCACCCCGATCGCGCTCGGTCCGGATCCCTCCTCCCTGGCCGATCGCGGTACCGTTGAAATGGGCACCGTCCAGCGCAGCGCCGGCCTGGACACCCTATCCCCGGAACTCGACCTCAAGGGCGACTATGTCTTCAGCGAGAAGGACACGCTGAACCTGCGCTTTATTCACACCAGCTACCTCGCCCCCTTTGACTTCTTCAACGCTCCCGGCCAGTTGCCCGGCTTTGACTCCGATCAGAACGGCATCTCCGACAACGCCGGCATCGTCGAAACACACGTCTTCAGCCCCAAGTTGCTCAACGAGTTCCGCCTCTCATACGGCCGCATCGGCTTCACCTTCGGTCTCCCGTCCTCCACCACCTCCAATCCCCTCTATAATCAGCCTTCTGTCAGCGTCACTGGCATTCAGGGTTATGGCATCCCCGGCAACATCCCCCAGGGACGCTTCCACAACACCTACCAGCTTCAGGACTCCGTCAGCTGGGCCAAGGGCAAGCACTTCCTCAAGATCGGCGCCGATATTGAAGATGTCCGCGTGCGCGACGAGGTGCCGTGGAACTACTACGGTGCGATCGGATACGTCACCGATGTGAACCCCTCCACCGTCGGCGAAGCCTCTGTCACCTATACCGGACTCGCCAACCTCATCGACGACTTCGGCGGCCCCAACTCCACCGTCTCCCAAAACTTCGGCGCTCCTCTGGCTCGTCCCCAGCTCGTCTCCCAGAACTACTTCGTCCAGGACACCTGGCGGCCTCAGCCCGACCTCAGCATCGACATGGGCTTCCGTTACGAGTACAACGGCGCGCCCTTCAATGCTCCCGGAACTCCCTATCCCGGTGTCGACCTCAACGACATCGCATGCTTCCCCTCGGCCGGTGTCACCTGCAACCTCAAGCAGCAGGCCGACGGCAGCCAGTGGGGACCACGCGCTGGCCTCTCCTACAATCCGCAGATCTTCGGCCAGCACAAGAGCGTCATCCGCGCCGGCTTCGGCGTCTTCTATGACGTCGTCTTCACCAACATCATTGACAACATCCAGGCCACTGCTCCCAACGCGGCTTCCCCCGTCATTACCAGCAATGCCACGCACAATCCCCGTGGCACTGCCAATTGGACCGAGCAGTTTGCCAACCTCAACCATAGCCCCTTGCCGGGCAACACCGATGAGCCGATTGCCGATCACCTCCTCTCTCCCCGCACCATGCACTGGAACCTCGGCATCCAGCAGGAACTCCCCTGGGCCACCTCCCTCCAGGTCAACTACGTTGGCGAGCGCGGCGAGCACCTCTATGCCAACGAAGAAATCAATCCTTACGTGAACGATTTCTTCTACGCCTCGCGCGTGAATCCCACGCGCGGCAACATGGTCATCCGCGACAACTCCGGCGACTCCAACTACACCGGCCTCTGGGCCGAACTGGATCATCAGTTCAACCACGCCTTCCTCCTCCGCGCCTCCTACACACTGGGCCGCGCCATGGACGATTCCTCGGAAATCTTCACCTTCAACAATCAGTCGTCCTATCCCTCCAGCCGCTACGGCATCAACCGCGGAACCACCGACTACGGCCTCTCCGCCTATGACCACCGCCAGCGCCTCGTGGTTTCCTACATCTGGCAGCCGGCAGTCTGGCACACTGAGGGCTCCATGCGCGTCCTCGGCAACATCATCAACCGCTGGTCCATCGCCGGCATCTCCCAGTTCCAGTCCGGCTCCCCGGAAAACGTGGAAGTCGGCTACGACGTCAACGGAGACGGAATCAGCAACGATCGTCCTCAGGTCAGCAATCCCAAGGCGCCGATGACCACATACGCCTTTGATGACTCCTGGTACTACGGCGTCTCCACGGGCACTCTCTGCTCGGGCCCCTCTTACTGGTACACCAACAATCCCTGCGAGGTCGTCGCCCCGTCGGCCGTTCACTGGGTCGTCTCTCCCTACGGCCAGGAAGTCTCTCATCCTGTCAGCCGCAACAGCATCGTCAGCCCCGGCTATCAGCAGTGGGACATGAATATCCAGCGCTCCTTCAAGCTCTACGAGAACGTGATCCTCGACTTCCGCGGCGAAATGTTCAACATCTTCAACCACGGCGAGCCCGGCATCGCCAACACCAGCCTCATCTCCGGCATCCCTACAGATGCCTTCACCGGCCCGAACGGCACCAACACCTTCGACGACTACGCTCCCACGGTATCCGGCCATCGCCACGCCCGCCTCTTCGTCCGCATCCGCTTCTAAACGGATATGGCTCCATCCTCAAGGCCGCTGCCCTCGCGCAGCGGCCTTTTGCATTCCAGTCCCTCCCTCCCCGGCGTTCCCCTACAATAGACTCTGAGATGTCCTACGCCGCCGCCATCGATCACCTCAACACCCTCATCCCTGAGCTATTCACCACCCCCGGCCACCAGCGCCGCAAGTTCACCCTGCGCGAAATTGGCCTCCTCTGCTCCGCTCTCGACGACCCCCAGCGCCGCTTTCCCTCCGTCCTCATCGCCGGCACCAACGGCAAAGGCTCCACCGCGGCCACCCTCGCCTCCATCGCCCATGCCGCCGGGCTCCGCGTCGGACTCTACACCTCGCCCCACCTCGACCGCGTCAACGAGCGCATCCGCCTCGGCCTTCCCAACTCCCCAGACGGCCTCGCGGAAATTCCCGACGACGACTTCGCCCGCATCTACTTCCGCGTCCACGATGTCGCTCAGTCCCTCGTCAAGCAGGGACAAATCCCCACCATCCCCAGCTACTTTGAGCTCCTCACCGCCATCGCCTTCACGTACTTCGCCGAGCAGCGCATAGACCTCGCCGTCCTTGAAGTCGGCATGGGCGGTCGCCTCGACGCCACCAACATCGTCGAACCCATCGTCTCCGTCATCACGGACATCGCCCTCGATCACCAGGAGTGGCTAGGCTCCACCATCGCCGAAATCGCCCACGAAAAAGCAGGCATCCTCCGCCCCAACGGCCTTCTCGTCACCCTCCCCCAGCACCCGCAAGCCAACCAGGCCATTGGAGAGGTAGCCACCGAGCTCGCCGTCCGCGGCGTCAGCGCCGTCGCCTTCATGCCCCCCTTCGGCACCGCTCCCAATCAGCCCTACTCCATGGAATCTCTCAGCGAACAAATCCTTGTCGACTCACCCCTCCACGGCGCTCACCAGCATCGCAACCTCGCCCTCGCAATCGCCACCGCCGTCGAGCTCGCCAAGCAGGGATTCCCCATCACTCTCAACGCCATCCAGCAAGGAATCCACAACACGTGCTGGCCCGGCCGACTCGAGCGCATCACCCTCCCCGGCCATCCCCAGTACATCCTTGACGTCGCCCACAATCCCGCCGGAGCCTGGGCCCTCCGCTCCGCACTCTCTGCCGACAACTACGCCCCGGCTCGCCAAACTCTCATCTTCGCCTGCCTCCGCGACAAGCCTCTCGGCGAAATGACCCAGATCCTCTTTCCTCTCTTTGACCACGTGGTCCTAGCCCCCATCCACTCCGCCCGTGCCACCACTCTCGACGCCCTCATGGCAGCCGCTGAGGCCACCGGCACCCAGGCCCACGCCTCCTCCACCGTCCCCGAAGCACTCGCCATCGCCCGCAGCCTCACCCCCGCTGACCCTGACGCTACACCCGGCCGAATCGTCGTCAGCGGCTCCGTCTACCTCGTCGGAGAACTCCGCCACGTGCTCTTCCAGGAAGCGGGGACCATTCAGTCGTGATCAAATCCGCACGCCCCCATGCTCTTCCACTTCTCCGCCGGCTCTGCAGCAATCTCCTGCAGGCGCCACTCTTTGCTCTTGTCACCACAGCCTTCGGCAGCCTCTCGCTCTTCGTCTCCCTCTTTGACAAAAACGGCAGCCTCCAGCACAACATCGCCCGAATCTGGGCCCGCGTCTCCGTCTTCTGCTCCGGCGCCCGCATGGCCGTCCACGGCGCGGAGCATCTTCTCGCCGCTGGCTCCGTCGTCTACGCCGCCAACCACACCTCCTACATGGACACTCCGCTCGTCTTCAGCGCTCTCCCAAACCAGTTCCGCATCCTCGCCAAAATCGAGCTCTGGCGCATCCCCTTCATCGGCTGGTACCTCAATCGCTCCGGACAAATCCCCATCGACACCGCCAACCCCCGCGCCACCGTCTCCAGCCTCTCCGCCGGAGTCAAGGCCCTCCGAGCCGGCATGCCCTTATTCGTCTTTCCTGAGGGCGGCCGCACCCCCGACGGCGAGCTCCAGCCCTTCCTCAACGGCGCTGCCTACCTCGCCATCCGCTCCCAGGTCCCCCTCGTCCCCATCGCCCTCGTCGGCGTATATGACCTCCTTCCCATCCACGCCCACCACTTCTACCCCACCCAGCTCAAACTCATCGCCGGCCCACCCATCTCCACCACGGGCCGTACCCTTCGCGAAGTCGATGCCATGACGGAAGAACTCCGCCAGGCCATCGCCCTGCTCATCTCCCAGCACGCCTGAACGTCGCCCATCGCGCTCGTCCCGTTCCCTCTCGGGCTGAAAATCGCCCCTTTTTCCCAATTGCCTGTTGACACAACTGGCCGCCCGCCATAATCTAAGGAAACTCACCCGGGAAAGACCCGGTGACGAGACTCAATACGATGCCTGGAATCACTTTCATCACCGCCTGTCGCTGCCGCTGCTGTCACCAGCAGGCAAGCGTGGGCGTGTAAGCGAAGCAGATTCCGTAGCTGAGGATTCGAGACTCACGCGACCCACCCGCCAATCAGCGAGGTGGGTTTTCTACGTTTGGCACTCTCTCAGTGCACCTTCCAACAGCCTCACCCTGGCCGGCATGGGCTCAACCCCAGCCGCCAGGCACAATGAGCACCGGTGGCGAAGTGGCTAACGCGCTGGTCTGCAAAACCAGTATTCATGGGTTCAAATCCCATTCGGTGCTCCAACTCCTTCCCCGAAATCCACCCCACCCCGCAACCCTCTCCCACCTCGCATATCCATGCAAGAATGCAGGATGCTGTAATCTCCTCCTGTGCCATCCCCTCTGGGATCTGGAGATTCATATGAGCATCCACGCCAAAACCTTCAGCAATCCCCTCCTCCTGACTCTCCTGCTCATCCTCCTCGCCGTTGCCGCTCTCGCGCAAACACCCCCGCCACCAGACTCCTTCACCGGCCATCCACGCGTCGCCATCATCAGCGACATCGGCAACGAGCCCGACGACCAGATGTCCTTCGTCCGCCTCCTCCTCTACTCCAACCAGCTCGACCTCGAAGCCATCATCGCCTCCACCTCCACCTGGCAAAAAACCGCCACCCACCCCGAAACCATGCACGCGATCGTCCAGGTCTACGGCCAGGTCCGTCCCAACCTCCTCCTTCACGCCCAGGGCTGGCCCACCGCCGAGGAGCTCGACAAGCGCGTCTTCGCCGGCCAACCCGCATACGGCATGGCCTCCACCGGCACCGGCAAGCAATCCCCCGGCTCCCAGGCCCTCCTCGCAGCCATCGAGCGCGAAGACCCCCGCCCCCTCTGGATCTGCCTCTGGGGCGGCGTCAACACTCTCGCCCAGTCCCTCATCGACCTCCGCGCCACCCACACCCCGGCCGATGTCGATCGCCTCGTCTCCCGTCTCCGCGTCTCCTCCATCTCCGATCAGGACGACGCAGGCCCCTGGATCCGTCGCGAATTCCCCACCCTCTTTTACGTCGTTAAGCCCAGCCCTCCCAACAGCGAGGAGTACGCCGAGGCCACATGGACAGGCATCTCCGGCGACCTCTACTACCGCAACGCAACCGGCGCAGACACCTCCCTCGTCACCAACCAGTGGCTCGAAACCAACATCCGCGCCAAGGGCCCGCTCGGCAAAATGTACCCCAAATTCATGTTCATCATGGAGGGCGACACCCCCTCCTACCTCGCCCTCATCGACAACGGCCTCAACGCCTACCGCAGGCCCGACTGGGGCGGCTGGGGCGGCCGATACATCTTCCGCCAGCCCTACGGCGAATCCCACCCCATCTGGAGCCAGGGCGGCGACGAGTTCTTCCGCGCCACCTCGCAGGATTCCGTCCTCGGCATCGACGGCATCCAGCACGTCTCCGACCAGGCCACCATCTGGCGCTGGCGTCAGGCCTATCAAAACGACTTCGCCGCCCGCATGGACTGGACCATCCAGGACTTCGCACACGCCAACCACCCGCCCCAACTCGTCGTCAACGGCCAACCCGGCACCGCGCCACTGGAGCTAACCGTTCCAGTCAAGCAGTCCGTCACACTCGACGCCACCGGCTCCACCGACCCTGACCGACAACACCTCCACTACAAGTGGTGGGTCTACCAGGAAGCCGGCCTCTCCGGTACCCACGGTGCAGACGTCTCCCTCACTTCCGCCGACACACCCCAGGCCCAGCTCACCGTAAACTCCCCCTGCCGACAACCATGGATCCCCGGCATTCTCCCCTGCCAGGGAGACGGCGTGGCCCACGTCATCCTCGAAGTCACCGACGACGGCGCCCCCCAGCTCACCTCCTACCGCCGCTTCATCGTCCACGTCCCCGGCCCTCCCGTCACTCCGCGCCCACCCAGACCGTAACTCCCAGCACCAACAGAAACGGCCGACCCCCATTCAGGGGTCGGCCGTTTCATTGCTGCAATGCAACACTTCAGGGCAGGGAAAGCTTCAGGGCAGGGAAGGCTTAAAGGCCAATCAACGGCCGCGGCAGACGTGTCCGCGCACGGTCCAGAAAAAGCCGCATCCGCAGTGCTTCCGCACGCTGTACGGCTATCAGCCTCCGATGGCGGCGAATATGGTCGCCATGCATCAGGTTCGCCAGCATCAGTTCGTCGCAAGCGGCGTCATGCTCCAGGCGCGTAATGCGCTCCTCCATGGTCTTGCGGAAGCGCGGACTGATATCAAACGTCTCTACTTGCTTCGACTGCGTATCCATGGCGGAACTCCTCAGGGCAAATGGCCTGAAAACTTTTTTCGAAATCTTCCTAAAGTTCTTTCGACCTGTGCCGATACTACCCCTGAAGGATCTTCCGCACCAGATTACGGTTGCCCGATACCACCGTGTCCCTGTGTCCCACTTCCGTACATCTCTCGCCTAAACTGTGCCCAAAACGGCCAGCTGCGCGCCTTGGCCTTAGCGCCCAGTCCGAGCCTTTCGCAGCCGAAGCGCAATAACTCCCCAGCTGATTGCGATCAACAACGCCTCAGCCGTCGCGACACGTACCCAAAGCCATCGATGCAACACGGGGAGACCGTCCACAGTGGCTTTGCCATCTGCGTCGGCAGCAGAGGAGACCGCAGCCCCGCTTATGTGCATAAACCAGGCCGGCAGCCCCGCTACTCCGCCATCGATCAGGTGCCAGCCCATCTCAATCACCAGGCTTACCCAGTACAGCATCACAAGCGCAAAGCCAATCTCCAGCAAGGTGTCCGCTGCCCAGCGCACAGCTCTCATAGCGAGTTTCAGCATTGTGGCAGCAGAAGTCATGCCACCCATTCTAGCTTGGCCAATTTGATCCCCAGCTCCCCCGCCTGAGACAATCCACCCAGGCTCGGAGCCCCTGCACATGGAAGTATCAGCCAAGGCAATCCTCTTCGACATGGACGGAACCCTCGTCGACTCCACCACCTGCGTCGAGGCCATGTGGCAGGCGTGGGGCAACCGCCACGGAATCCCCCTCAGCGACATCCTCGCCATCTCCCACGGCCGGCCCACCCGCGAAACCGTCCAGCAGCTCGCGCCCCACCTCGATCCTCTCGCCGAGGCCCTCGCCATGGACTCCGAAGCCGCCACCCGCAGCGACGGCATCACCGCCGTCCCCGGCGCGCTCCAGCTCATCCAAACCCTCCAGCCCCACGAGTGGGCCGTCGTCACTTCTGCGCCCCATCACCTCGCCAAAGCCCGCCTCCGCTTCGCCGGACTCCCACTCCCCAACGTCCTCGTTGGCTCTGAGGACATTACCGACGGCAAACCCCACCCTGAAGGCTTCCTCCTCGGCGCTCGCCTCCTCGGCTTCGCACCCGCAGACTGCCTCGTCATCGAAGACACCCCTGCCGGTATCACCGCCGCCCGCGCCGCCGGCATGGCCGTCCTCGCCATCACCACCACGTTTTCCCCAGACCAACTCCTCGGCGCACCCTCGGTCCCAGACTTCACCCAGGTAACCTTCCGCCGCACCTGACCCCTTCATCCCTACGCCCGCAATTCCACCTCCACCAGCGTCGAGTAAAACGTAGCCGCCTCACCAATATCCGTCACCCGCTCGCTCGTCAGCGCATTCACGTTCTGCCCGCCCGCCGACAGCTTGCTCCAGTCCATCCGTCCCGCCACCACCCCAGCCGGAACCCGCTCCGTCACCATCGCCCGCAACTGCAGCGATCCCCGGTCGTTCCAAATCCGCACCGGGTCCCCATCCCGTATCCCCCGCCGTTCCGCGTCTTCCCGATGCATCTCCAGCGCACCCGCCGTCTTCGCCTCCATCGCTCTGTGCCCCTCCAAATTGGCAAAGGTCGAGTTCATGTAATGGTCCGCCTTCCTCGGCAAAAACTCCAGCGGATACCGCCCCGCCCCCTCACCCAGCCGTGACTCCACCGGTGCCACAAATCCCGGCAGCGCATCTCCCCCGGCCGCCTTCAGCGCCTCCGAGTAGAACTCGATCTTCCCGCTCGGCGTCCCCAGCGGCCCCTTCGTATACGGCCGGAACTCGCCCCGCGCAAACTCCAGCTTCACATGCCCCTCCGCCCTCAGCCGCTCCGCCGTAATCCCGCGCATCCCAGGGTTCTGCGACTCCCCATCCGGCCCCGCATCCAGCGCCTGCTCAATCATCGCCTCCACCGAATCCCCAAAGCACGCCTCGTCAAAGCCCATCCGCCGCGCCAGCTCCGCAAACAGCCACACATTCGGCCGCGACTCCCCCACCGGCTCTATCGCCTGCGCCGAGTGCTGCACATAGTAGTGCCCATATGCCCCCTGTACGTCCGTCTGCTCCAGAAACGTCGTCGCCGGCAGCACATAGTCCGCATAGTCGGTGGTATCCGTCAAAAACTGCTCGTGCACCACCGTAAATAGGTCCTCCCGCATCAGCCCCGCCCCCACCGCGTTCTGGTTCGGCGCAATCGCTCCCGGGTTGCTGTTGTACACAAACAGCGCATGTACCTGCGGACCCTCATCCGGCACCGTCCCCAGCTCCGTCAGCGCGTCTCCCAGCCGGCTCATGTTCACCACCCGCGCCTCCCGGCCCAGCGGCGACGCCAGCATCAAATCCGGCCGCTCGATCGCCTCCTTGTTCCACTGGAAGCCCCCCGACATCGACAACTGCGCCCCACCGCCCCGGGCCCACGCTCCCGTCAGCGCCGGCAGCATCGCAATCGCCCGCACTGCCTGCCCGCCGTTCTCGCTCCGCTGCACTCCATAGTTCATCCGGATCACCGTCGGGCTCGCCGTCGCGTACTCCCGCGCCAGCGCCTCAATCTCCCCCGCCGTCATCCCCGTCCAGGCCGCCACCCGCTCCGGCGTATACTCCCGCACCCGCTCCGACAACTCCGCAAAGCCACGCGTCATCGCCGCAATGTAGCCCTGGTCTTCCAGCCCCTCGCGCAAAATCACATGCATCATCCCCAGCGCCAGCGCCACATCCGTCCCCGGCCGAATCGCAATGTGCCAGTCCGCCAGCCCCGCCGTCCGCGTCCGGTACGGATCTATCACTATCAGCCGCGCCCCATTCCGCCGCGCCTGCTCTACAAATGGCCACAGGTGGATGTTCGTCCCGTGGATATTCGCCCCCCACGCCACAATCAGCTTCGCCTTCGGAAAATCCTCGTTCTGAACCCCGTACTTCCGCCCGTACACCAGGTTCCACGCCTGCCCGCCGGCCTCGGCGCATATCGTCCGGTCCAGTTGGCTCGCGCCCAGCCGATGAAAAAACCGCCGGTCCATCGACCCATACCCCAGCAAACCCATCGTCCCCGCATAGCTGTACGGCAACACAGACTCCGGCCCATGCGTCTCAGCCACCTGCTTCAGCCGCGCCGCAATCGCGTCCAGCGCCTCGTCCCAGCTCACTGGCTCAAAGGCCTCATGCTCCCGGTCCTTTTCCAATGGCCCCTTCGCCACTCCAGCCTTCCGCCGCAAAGGCGTCAAAATCCGCTGAGGAGAGTAGACACGGTCCAGATACTTGGCCACCTTGCCACACAGGAATCCCTGCGTCACCGGATGCGCCGGATCGCCCGCCACCTTCACCGCTCGTCCCGCCTCGTTCACCGTCACCAGCACCGCGCAGGAGTCCGGGCAATCATGCGAGCAAACCGTGTGCACCACGCGAAATGGCGATTTTTCCAGGGAAGTTGTGGCATTCGTCATGACCACAATTGTAGGCTGGCCCTGGAGGGATTTCCATGCGAACTTGGCTCTGTCTGTCTTCCTCGTTGCTGCTCGTTTTTGCCCCCACTGCCCCGGCCCAATCCACTCCCGCCAACTCCGCCTCCGCGGCCATCGCACAGCAGCAGCCCGTAACCCCTGAGGAAACCGCCATCCGCTCCACCCTTGACCTCCAGGTAGCCGCCTGGAACCGCGGCGACATCCCCGCCTTCATGGCCAGCTACGACGACTCCCCCCTCACCACATTCATCGGGTCCAAGGCAGTCGAACACGGCTATCAGCTCATCCTCCAGCGTTACCTCCGCGGCTACGCCAACAAGGACCAGATGGGCACACTCACCTTTTCCGAGCTCAACGTCCGCCTGCTGCCCAGTTCCAACGGTCAGGTAGAGTACGCCGCCGTCTCCGGACGCTTCCACCTCGCCCGCACCGCATACGGAGCCGCCAAACAGAACGACGGCATCTTCAGCCTCCTCTGGCACAAAACCCCCTCCGGCTGGAAGATACTCCTCGACCACACTGCCTGATCTCTGCCCACTCCTGTCATCCACAGATTTCCCGCAAAAGCCCGTCGCCCATCAAACCCATTGGGCACAAATCCCCGCCAGGATCATGCGCGGCCCGATAAGGCTCTTGGGAGTTGCGGACGGGGCATTGGCCATTCCCGCCAGCGCTCGGCAAGGGGCACCCGGATTTGTACTGGGCTACTTCTGCTCGCGGCCGTTGAGGAACTCTCCGGCGTCTCCGTTGCCGTTGATGACGTAGACCTGGCCGGAGAGGGGCGACAGCGCAACCTGGTGGGCAAGGGAGTGCGCCGGGGTGGGAACCATGGAGCTGTCGAGGATGGGGTAGGCGAATCGCAGGTCGTGGAACTCGACGGTGGTCCAGGTTTGGCGTGGGGCGAGGGCCAGGCCGGGGTCGCCGGGTGCGGGAACGGGGCCGATGTCGCGGACCACGGGCCACTGGGACCAGTCGAGATAGACCTGGCCGAGGCGGGATTTGCGGGCGACGATGACGGACGGCGTATAAGCGGGCTTGCTGAGGGTGTTGAGCTGGGGGTCGCTGACCACCAGGTCGCGGTGGGTGTCGACCTCGGCGGTGACCCAGCTTGAGTCGGTCTCCAGAATGGCGTGCCAGCGGAAGGGATTGAAGGGGTAGGGTTCGAGGGCGACGCGGCGGACTGGCCGCTGGGTCAGAGAGGAGTTATCGACGAGGTTGCGGGCGTGGGCGTGCTCCGCCCAGCGCCAGCACCAGAGCAGGACCATGGCGGTGAGGGCGAAGATGGCCCATCCGCGGCCGCGGAAGCGGGTGTGTCGGGAGCCGATCTCACTGTCGGCGAGTCCGAGCAGCGCGGGCACGATGAGGGCTGCGAGGAAGACGATCCAGAGGATGGGCTCGGCGATGAACACGAGGTCGCCGGAGTACCAGCGGGCGTTGAAGGGGAAGAAGGGGCGGATGCCGTAGTTGTTGGTCCAGTCGAGGAGGAGGTGCATCAGGTCCGAGAGCAGAGCGGTCAGGTAGATCCAGAGCCAGTTGACCGGCTGGGGGCTGATGAGGGGGAGCCGTGTGCGGACGAAGGGCAGGGCGCGCCAGGCTTTTTGCAGGCCCCAAACAAGGCCGGTGATGGACAGGGCCATGAAAGGCGCGGCGACCAGGGTGTGGGTGATGCCGCGATGATGGGCGAGCTCGGTGACGGGGCCGCCGAAGCGGAAGACTTCATCGAGGTCTGGCGCCTCGGCCGCGAGGATGGCGGCAAAGGTGGCGAGGGCGGTGCGGCGGTTCAGTCCGGAGCGGCCGAGGCAGGCGCCGGCGAGCAGGTGTGTGACCGGTTCCATGGTTGACCAATTCTAGCCGAGAAAGGGGGAGTGTGCTTGTCAGTGGGGGGTGAGTCTGCGAGGATGGAGCGGAGAAATCCTGATGAGACGATCGAAAACAGTTCCCCTGACCCTGTTGGCCGCGGCGGCGTTAGCTACCGTGGGCTGCCACGAGCAACCGCGCCATTGCGTGGATGCGCAGAATCACATTCTTCCCGATGCGCAGTGCCCGGTGGACGAAAACCACTCGACGGGCTACTACGGCGGGCACTACATCTATGGCGGGTCAAGCGGCGGGCACGTGGGCGATGCGGTGGTGGGCGGCAGCACGAGCAGCAGCGGCGCGAGCTTTGGCGGCTTTGGGCATGGCGGCGGCGAGGGTGGCGGCGGCGAAGGCGGGGGCGAGTAATGCGCCGGCACAGCATAGAGCCCAGGGCGAAGTGGCAGGCGAGCGTGGAGCGGGTGGGGCTGACGTTTCATACGCTGGAAGACGGGAAGCCGTACTGGGATGAGTCGGCGTACTGGGAGTTTACGGCGGCGGAAGTGGACCGGCTGGAGGCGGCGACGGCGGAGATTCAGCGGCTGGCGCTGGCGGCCGGGGACGTGATGCTGGAGCGGAACTGGCTGGACCGGATGGGGATTCCGGCGGCGGCCCATGCGCGGATACGGGAGACGTGGCTGAGTGAGCCTCCGGCCCTGTATGGCCGGCTGGACCTCGCGTATGACGGGCGGCAGATCAAGCTGCTGGAGTACAACGCGGACACGCCGACGGCGCTGTTGGAGGCGGCGGTAGCGCAGTGGTACTGGCTGGAGGATCGGTTTCCGGAGGCGGACCAGTTCAATTCCCTGCATGAAAAGCTGGTGGCGAAGTGGAAAGACCTGCAAGGGTATGTGGCGCAGCCGGTGTATTTTGCCCAGGATGGAGCGGAAGAAGATCGGATGACGGTGACGTATCTGCGGGATACGGCGCAGCAGGCGGGCCTGAAGACGGTTGGGCTGGGGATGGGGGAGATTGGCTGGCAGGAGACTCAGGGGCAATTTGTGGACCCAGGGCTGAAGCCGATCGGGACGATTTTCAAGCTGTATCCGTGGGAGTGGCTCCTAGGTGAGAGCTTTGGCGGCCATGCCGTGGAGACGATGGATAAGGTGCAGTGGCTGGAGCCGATCTGGAAGATGCTGTGGTCGAACAAGGCGCTGCTGGCGATTCTGTGGGAGCTGAATCCGAACCATGAGCTGCTGCTGCCGGCGTATCTGGATGGGCCGCGAAACCTGCAGAACTATGTGCGGAAGCCGCTGTTTGGGCGGGAAGGCGCGGGGGTGCAGGTGTTTCGGAACTGGGCGGAGTCGGAGGGTGAGCCGGCGGGTGAGGGCCCGTTTGTGTGGCAGGGGCTGGCGTCGCTGGCGCAGGCGGATGGGCGGACGGCGGTGATGGGGAGCTGGCTGGTGGATGGCGAGCCGGCGGGGATGGGGATTCGCGAATCGGCAGGGACGATTACGAACAACACAAGCTGCTTTGTGCCGCACCTGTTCCGGTAGAGGGGCTGGTCAGGAGTTGTGGGCCAGCAGGGCGTCGACCTCGGCGCGGCTGGCCATGGAGGCCTGCGCGCCGTGGCGGGTGACGGAGATAGCTGAGGCTGCGGAGGCGAAGCGGGCGGCTTCGGCGGGGCTTTGGCCGAGGCTGAGGGCGGTGGCGAAGGCTCCGTTGAAGGCGTCGCCGGCGGCGGTGGAGTCGACGGCTGTGACGGGAAAGGGAGCGACGCGGGCGGCGCGGCCGGAGGCGTCGGCGAGGTAGGAGCCCTCTGCGCCGAGCTTGAGGACGACGCCCTGGATGCCTTTGCGGAGGAGCTCGCCGGCAGCGATCTCGTAGCCGTGCTTACCCGGCCTGTGGCCGAGGTAGAAGGCGGCTTCGGTCTCGTTGGGGGTGATCCAGGCGAGCAGGGGGAAGAGCTCGGGGGGAAGTTCGCGGGCCGGGGCGGGGTCAAGCATGAGCGGGACCTGGGCTTCCGAGCAGAGCTGGGCGAGGCGCAGCACGGTTTCGAGGGGGATTTCCAGCTGAGCCAGGACGATGGCGGCGGAGCGGATGAGCCCGGCGTGCTGATCGAGCCAGGCCGGGGTGACGTGGCTGTTGGCTCCGGGGATGACGACGATGCTGTTGTCCCCTTTGGCTGAGACGGTGATGAGGGCGACGCCGGAGGAGCCGGGGACGGTGCCGATGGCGGCGGTGTCGACGCAGGATTGTGTGAGGTAGGCGCGCATCTGGCGGCCGAGATCGTCGGAGCCGAGCTGGCCGATCATCTGAACGGGATAGCCGAGGCGGGCGACGGCGACGGCCTGATTTGCGCCCTTTCCGCCGGGATTGGTGAGGAAGCTGGCGCCCAGGATGGTTTCCCCGGGTGCGGGGATGTGCGCGGCGTGGGCCACCAGGTCCATGTTGATGCTGCCGACGACGACGATGGGTTTTTGCGGGGACATGGCGGGTACTCCGGGGTGGTTCGTGTTTTGACGGGGGGATATGCTGTTTTTCTGGTTCCCAAACGCGAGGGACCGGGGGCACCCCAACTTACTTCCATTGGTCAGAAAACTCAGTATTGCGCTGGTCGAAAAACTCAGTATTGCCTTGGGAAAAAACTCAGTAAAGGGGCGAGAGGGCGATCATGGCGAGGCCGGCGAGGAAGAGGACGAACATCCAGAAGAGCATTCCTTTTGCTTTGAGGGGCGCGCCGGCGAATTCCTTCCAGATGAAGACGCCCCAGATGGCGGAGACCATGGTTGCTCCCTGGCCGATAGAGTAGCTGACGGCGGGCCCGACGACGCCGGTGCGGGAGGCGACGAAATTGAAGGTGGCTCCGGTGCACCAGATGATGCCGCCTAGGACTCCCCAGAGATGCCAGAGGGGTTCGGCCGAGAAGTAGCCAGCCATGGAGACAGGGGCTTTGCCGTCGAGGGGCTTGCGCATGAGCAGGTAGTTGACGGGGAAGGCGCAGAGGGCTACGCCGAGGGTGAAGAGGAAGGCGGTGGCGTAGGGGCCGGGTGCGCGGTCGCCGGTCATGGCCTTGGCGACAAAGGGATAGAAGGTGCCCATCAGGAGGCCGGCGACCAGCGACAGGACGATGCCGCGGGCGCTGGTCTTTTGGCGGGTGGCTTCGCGCTCGCGATAGGCGAGGGCGTCGGAGAGGATGGCGGCGACGACCAGGGAGATGCCGCCGAAGAGCATCCAGGGATTGCCGGCCGGGGAGATGACGTAGTTGCCAATGGCGCCGACGACCAGGGCGAGACCGATGCCGACGGGGAAGGCGACGGCGAGGCCGGCGATGTCAATGGCGGCGACGAGCAGCAGGTTGGCCACGTTGAAGACAATGCCGCCGGTGATGGCGAGCAGGAAGTGGTCGAAGTCCGTGTGGACGAGGTCGGGCAGGAAGGCGAGGCCGTGGTCGCCGAGCGAGCCGAGGGTGAGTCCCCAGATCAGCGCTCCCACCACCAGACCAACGACATAGTCCCAATAGAAAAGCTGGAAGCGGAAGCCGGGGGCGAGCTTCATGGTGTTAGCCCAGGATCCCCAGCAGAGCATGGTGATGATCATGAAGAGGAGAGCGATGGCGTAGGTTTCAGGCTGATACATGGGATCGAACCTCTCGTGCGCGGGTCGAATCGTGAGGATGAAAAGCCGGGCGAGGCAATTCTAGCGGATTGGCTTTGCCGATTGCCTCGCCCGGGCTGGCTATTTGGCCGGTGTGAGCATGTGTATGGTATTGAGCCAGGTTTCGACGCTGCGGGGCCAGGCGGTCACCGGCAACTCGGTGTGTCGCAAGCCGTAGCCGTGGCCGCCCTGGGAGTAAATATGCAACTCGGCGGGAACACCTGCCTGCTTGAGCGCGGTGAAGTAGACCAGGACGTTTTCCACGTGGACGGGGTCGTCCTCTGCCTGCACAAGGAACGTGGGCGGCGTTTGAGCGGTCACGTGGATGTCGAGTTTGTCGAGGAAGGACTGCTTGTCGTCGGCGAGGTAGCCGGGGTAAACGATAACGGCGAAGTCGGGACGGCAACTGAGCTGGTCGGCGGCATCGATGGGGGTGTACAGGCGTTTGTCGGTGTGGGTGCTGACAGCAGCGGAGAGATGGCCGCCGGCGGAGAAGCCCAGGACGCCGATGCGATGGGGGTCGATGCCCCACTCTGCGGCGTGAAGGCGAGCGAGACCGACGGAGCGCTGCGCGTCCTGAAGTGCGGCGTCGGACTTGGGATAGGGGCCGGTGTCGGGGACGCGGTATTTGACGAGGAGGCAGGCGATGCCGGCGCGGGTCAGCCAGTCGCAGACCTCGGTGCCTTCGAGATCGATGGCCAGGATGGAGTATCCGCCGCCGGGAAAGACGACGACGGCCGCGCCGTTGGGGCTGGTGACGGGCTTGTAGACGGTCATGGTTGGGACGGAGACGTTGCCCAGGCGGACGAGGGGACGCCCGGCGATGAGGTTGTCCTTACCGGTGCTGGTGTCAGCCTCAGGGCCGTTGGCGGTGGGCTTTCCGGGTGCTGCGCCGGGCCAGAGGGGGAGCGTGAGGCGGCCGGGACCGGGCTGCCACGCGTGGGTTTGAGCGGGAAGGGAGACCGCGGCCAGGGCAATGGTGGCGAGGGCCAGGGAGAGATTCCGGAGATTAGACATGCGCATCGGCTCCTCAATCGATTGACTGGCGATGATTGCAGGTGCGGAGGCCGATGCGCAAGGTGGGTGAAGGCAGATATGGGATTACGGTTTGACGGTTTCAGCGGTCCAGACCGGTTCTGCGGAGCCGCGCAGGGTGGGCGCGGTGAGGGTCGAGAAGTCGAAGGCGATGACCTCGTTGGGGCCGGAGACGAGCCAGGGAGCGGGCAGGTAGAGGGAATGCTGGGGGCCGATGGACCAGGTGCGGCCCAGGTTGTGGCCGTTGACCCAGACGAAGCCCTTGCCGAGCGGGGTGGTGTCGAGGAAGGTGTCTGTCACGGCTGTGAGGGCGAGCGCGCCGCGATGGAAGGCGGGGCCGGGGATGGGGTTGGCGGACCAGCCGTGAATGGCTGAGGGGCTGTCCATGGGCAGGGGATAGACCTGCCAGCCGGTGAGGGGTTTGCCGTCGAGGGAGACGGTGCCGGCGATGCCGGCGCGGCCGTCGGGCAGGTGGGGGCCGAAGTTGACGCGGCCTGTGTTTTCGACCAGGATATCGAGCGTAACGGGGCCGGATGGGAGCGTGAGGTCGAGAGACTTTTGGCCAAGCCGGTGGTCGAGCGTGCCGGCGGGCTGGCGGTTCAGGTAGACGGCGGCGTAGTCGCGAGGCTCGTCGATGACCAGTTTGCGGGAACCGGGGCCGGCGATCTGGGTGCGGTAGAGAATGTAGCCGTAGTTTTGGCCGTAGGCTTCCATGGGCTCGGGCTTTTCGCTGGCGATGGGCGCAGGCAGGTTGTCCCACAGGCTGGCCGACTCGGCGAGGGTGACCGGCGGGGTGGCGGCCAGCGGCATGGGTGCCGGCATGGGCGGGGGAGTTTGGCCGGTGTATTTGGCGATTGCGTCGCGCAGCAGGTTGAACTTGGCGGTGGGCCGCCCGGCTTCGTCGAGAGCGGCGTCGTAGTCGTAGCTGGTGGTTTGGGGTGCGTAGTGGCCGAGCGGGCCGCGGTCGAAGTTGGCCCCGTTCATGAAGCCGAAGCTGGTGCCCCCGGTGAACATATAGAGGTTGAAGGAGTAGCCTTTCTGCAGCATCCAGGCGATTTCGTCAGCCTGCTGCTGGGCGTTGGTGGCCACCTTGCCCTTGTTGCCCCAGGCGTCGAACCAGCCGTCCCAGTATTCGCCGGTCATGCGGGGGAAGTTGCGGTTCATCTTCTCCAGCTTGGCGAACTCGGTTTTGGCTTCACCGGGGCCGAAGTTGATGACGGCCAGGAACTGGTCGAATGCGTCGTTGGGGAGCTGGTCGGCGCCGTCGGAGGTGTAGAAGAGGCTGTCGCCGAGCCCGGCATGGACGAGCGACTGGTGAATCTTTTCCATGTAGACGCGGTCATGGCCGTAGGAGCCGTACTCGTTTTCGATCTGGATGGCGACGATGGGCCCGCCGTGGGAGGCCTGCAGGCTGCCGACCTCCTGGCCGAGCCGTGCCAGGTAGCGATCGACAGCGGCGAGGAAGCGTGGGTCCTGCGTGCGGACCTTGAGCGACGGATCTTTGAAGAGCCAGGCGGGATAGCCGCCGGCCTCCCACTCGGCGCAGACGTAGGGGCCGGGGCGGAGGATGACGTTGAGGCCTTCCTGCTGGGCCTCGCGGAGGAACTCGGCGATGTCGAGCTGGCCGGAGAAATCGAAGACGCCGGGCGCGGGCTCGTGGAGGTTCCAGAAGACGTAGGTTTCGACGGTGTTGAGGCCCATGGCGCGGGCTTTCTGCAGGCGGTCGCGCCAGTAGGCACGGGGTACGCGAGCGTAGTGGATGGCCCCGGAGAGGATCTGGTAGGGCTTGCCGTTGCGCACGAAATGGTCGCCGCTGATGGTGATGACGGGGGTGTTTGCCGCAGGTGGCTGAGCGGCTACGGGGAGCGCGCAAAGCGCGAGGAGGGAGGCGGCGAAGATGGGGCGGATGAGCACGGGATACTCCTCGGAATCAGGGCAATTTTCAGCGGTTGCGGGCGGTGCTGTCCAGCGGGATCAGGAGCACCAGCGGAGGGCGGTGGCCAGCAGGACCTCAGCCGACTGGATCACGGATTCGAAGTCGACCCATTCGTCGGCGTTGTGGGCTCCGGCGCCGATGGGGCCGAAGAGCGCGGTGGGGATGCCAAAATCGCGGTGCATCAAGCCCGCGTCGCAAGGGTAGGGCGCAGCGGTGACGACTGCGGGGCGGCCGAGGACGCCGGTTGCGGCTGCGGCGAGGGTGGTGGTGAGCGCGTGGTCCGCTGGCAGCTCGTGTCCGTAGAGCGGCCCGCCGATGAGGGCGTGCCAGCCGACGGGATGCTGGCTGAAGAACGGGTCGGCGGCGCAGAAGTGCTGCAGGTCGTTGCGGATAGCCTCGATGGCGGCGTCCACGTCCTCCTCCGGCAGGAACTGGAAGTAGACGCGGACGGCGGCTTGCGACGGAACGCTGAGCGGCGCTTCGCGGTGGAAGGTGCCGGACTCCGCGGCGAGTACCTGGACGGGCACGGGATCGGGGAATGTGCGGTAGATGCCGGTGGGCTGGACTGTGGCGCGGGCGTGGGCCTGGCGCTCAACCCAGCCGAGCAGGCGGCCCATGGGGATGGCGGGGCTGACGACCTCAGCTTTGGAGAAATAGCTGGCCGGGTCCCCCGCGCCAACCGACAGATCGACGACAAAGCCGCCGCGTGTGGCGCGATAGACCTCAAGCTGTGTGCCTTCGGCGATGATGCAGGCGTCGGCGTTGCCGCTGTGCAGGCGGGCGGCGATGGTGCCTCCGCCTCCGCCGTATTCCTCGTCGACGACGGACTCAAAGAGGAGGTCGCCGGCGGGGCGGATGCGGGCGCGGTGGAGCGCGAACAGGACGGCTGCCTGGGCGACTAGGCCGCCCTTCATGTCAAAGGAGCCAAGGCCGTGGATATGGCTCCCTGTGGGGCTGCCGGACCAGGGCGAGCGCGCCCAGCGGGTGGCAAAATCGGGGCCGGGCGGGACGGTGTCCATGTGTCCGCTGAGCAGCAGGCTTTTGCCGCCGCCGGTGCCGGCGAGCTGCGCGGCGACGTTGCTGCGGCCGCGGTAGTTGCGATTCTTGCGGACGAGCGGGTGGTTGGCCTTCTCGAGGAAGCCGGTGTCGTAGATCTCCGGCCTGAGGCCGTGGAAGCGGAGAAAGCTGTGCAGGACGCGTTGGGCGCGGGTTTCGTTCCCACTCGGCGGAATCGCCACACTCTGGGTATGGATGAGACTGCGCAGCAGGCGCTTGAGCTCGGCTCGGAGGGGACGGATGAGCTTGCGGGCATCGGCAGCTTCCTGTGCGGGCGGCTCCACGGTGAGGAGGGATTTCATCCAGACATCATAAGGGCTGTGGCTCGGTGTGGGCGTGATGCGGAAATGGCTCTTTACGCGGCGGGGCTGGGACAGCGATGATGGTGCGCATGTTGACTGCGATGCGTTGCCCCCGATTTGCCGTTGCACTGCTGCTGTCTGCCACAAGTATTGCCGCCATGGCGCGCGCGCCCAAGCCGGGTGATGCGCTTACCTTTGCGGGCCGGGGCATTGCCGTGCACGTTCATGCCACGGAGCGCAGTTTTGATGGGCTCACCGTGCTAGCGATCGCATCCGAGGCCTCCGTGACGCTGCGCGCCGCCTTCCGGGTGCGGTTTACCGACGGATCAGAGGTGAGCTCGGCGAGCCTGCGAATGCTGGGAAAGCCAGCGGTGGAGCAGGTCCCGGCCAATCCCACCGCGCGTGTTGCGGCGGAGCGCGTTGCCGGGCAGCGGGTGTGCGCAGATTTCGTCGACGGCGAACGGGGCGCGAGCTACCGCTGGTGCCTGCTGATGCGGGCCGGGGCGCTCTATTTCCGGCAGATGGTGACGGTCGAGGCAGGCAAGCAGGATTTGCCGATTGCCGAGCTGCGGCTGCTGGATTTTGAAGACCCGGGAGCGCGTGTTTCGGGCTCTGTGAAGGGCTCGCCGATTGTGGATGGCGGGCTGTTTTTTGGCTTTGAGCATCCGCTGTCGGCCTCCACCGTGAATGGCGATCACGCGTCGGCATGGATTACGCGGGTGCTGCCGCTGAGGGCCGGGCAGTCGGTCACCTATTCCTCGGTGATTGGCGCGGCGCGCAAGGGGCAGATGCGGCGGGATTTCCTGGCGTACATTGAGGCGGAGCGGCCGCGCGGCTATGCGCCGTTTCTGCACTACAACTCGTGGTTCGACCTGGGCTATGGCAACGACTACGACGAGGCCGGCGCGCTCGACCGGGTGAACGCCTTTGGCCAGCAGTTGCATGTGCAGCGGGGCGTGGTGCTGGACAGCTATCTGTTTGACGACGGGTGGGACGACCCCAACACCCTGTGGGGATTCCACAAGGGCTTTCCGGATGGGTTTACCAAGGTGGCCGCGGCGGCGAAAAAGTATGACGCCGGCATCGGCGTGTGGTTTTCGCCGTGGGGCGGCTACTGGCACAAGAAAGATGCGCGCATCGCCTACGGCAAGGCCAACGGCTATGAGATTGTGAAGAACGGCTTTGCGCTTTCCGGCAACAAATACTATGCGCAGTTTGAAAAGCGTTGCCTGCAGATGGTGACGAAATACGGCGTCAACCAGTTCAAGTTTGACGGGACGGGGAATGCGGACGCGGTGTTTCCGGGCAGCGAGTTCGACTCCGACTTTGACGCCGCCATCCACCTCATCGGCAAGCTGCGCGATGCCAGCCCGGGCATCTACATCAACCTGACGACGGGCACCTATCCATCCCCCTTCTGGCTGCGCTATGCGGACTCCATCTGGCGGGGTGGGGACGACACGGGTTTTGCCGGAAAGGGAACGAACCGGCAGCAGTGGATTACCTATCGCGACGCGGATACGTACAAGCATATTGTGCAGGCGGGGCCGCTGTTTCCGCTGAATTCGCTGATGCTGCACGGGCTGGTGTATGCGAAACAGGCGGAGAAGCTGGGGGATGACCCAGGGCATGATTTTCCCGACGAGGTGCAAAGCTACTTTGGCTCGGGAACGCAGCTGCAGGAGATGTACATTACGCCGGAATTACTCACGGACCACGACTGGAATGTGCTGGCGGACGCGGCGAAGTGGTCGCGCGCGCGGGCGGCGATTCTGAAGGACGTGCACTGGGTGGGCGGCGACCCGGCTCAGCTCGCCGTGTATGGCTGGGCCGCATGGAGCCTGGAGGGCTGGGTGGTGACGCTGCGCAATCCGGCGGACCATGCGCAGGATTATCAACTGGTGCTCTCCGATGCGCTGGAGCTGCCCGATGGGGCGAAAGGCCGGTACATGGCCAGCTTCCCCTTCAAGGTGGCCAACGGCGCGCCGCTCAAAGTGATCTCGACCGACCCGGTGCCGATCCACCTGGGAGCATTGGAAGTGACGACGATTGAGTGGCTGGCGAAAAAGTAGCAGCCGCTATTCCAGCCGCTTGCTCCGCGCGCCGCGCCAGTAGAGGCCGAGGCCGATCAGCACGGAGACGGCGGTGGCGGAGACGAGTTTCACGAAGAAGCCGAGCTTGTCGCTGGAGTCGCCGGGCGGCACCAGGGAAACGACGATGCCGAGCATAACCACCAGGAAACCGAGGGCGCCGCAGATCCAAACGCCCGCCTTGCCGCCGGGGACCAGAACCGCGTGGGTGTTGGTAAGGCGGTCGGGGCGATAGGCAAGGCGGATGACGGCGGCAAACATGTACAGGAACGGAATGAAGTAGAGGATGATGGCGGCGTCAATGAGGGACTGGTATGCGCCGCGGCTGGTTTCGTTGATCTGGCTGAGGATAAGCACCGCGGCGGAGAGCCCCGCCTGTACAAGGATGGAGACCCAGGGCGTCTTCCAGCGCGGGTGGATTTTGCCGAAGGCGGCGGGCAGGTAGCGGTCGATGCCGACGACAAAGGGAACACGAGCGATGCCCGCCACCGTGGAGCCTACCCCGCCAGCGTTGCCGACGGTGACGAGAATGGCGGCGAGCACGCCCAGCAGGCCGACCTTGAGCGCTGTGGAGCCGATGGCGATGGCGTAGAAGACGCCGCTCTGCGGGTCGATGTCCGCGGCCGGGACCAGCGCGAGGATGGCGAAGGTGCCGACAATGTACATCAGAGCTATGAGCGCGCCGGCGCCAAAGACGGCACGGGGCAGCGTGCGGCGCGGGTCGCGCACCTCTTCGCTCATCGTGGCGACAAGCTCAAGGCCTGTGAAGGCGAAGGCGATCTGCGACCAGAAGTTGACCGTGTCCCAGTTCCACGTGGGCATCATGGTGTGCATCGTGAAAGGTGTTGCGGAGCCGTGGCGCAGCACGACGAGGCCAGCGATGACGGCGAGCATGACCAGGGGCAGATAGGTGCCCACGCCGCCCGCGTTCTGCAGCCATTTGCCGATGTTGAGGCCGATGATGTTGAGCACGACGGCGACGAGGAGCAGGCCGAGCGAGACGCTCATGAGGAAGGTGCGGTTTTGGGCGAGCTGAGCGCCATGGCCACCCATGATGTAGGCGGCCATGGAGGCGCTGGCCAGCAACAGTCCGGGGAAGTAGAAAACAGTGTAGATCCAGTAGGTCCAGCCGGCGATGAATCCGTGGAAGTCGCCAAAAGCTTCTTTTGACCAGGCGTAGAGGCCGCCCTCGTGGGGAAATCGCGAGGAGAGTTCGTTGATGACCAGTGCGCCCGGCACAAAGAAAAACGCAGCAGCGAGTACCCAGAGGCTTATCGACGATGCGCCGTTGTGCCCGGCGGCGGCGATCCAGCGCGGGCCCAGAACGGTGGCAATGTTGAACAGCAGAACATCCCAGAAGCCCATGGTTTTGCGCAACTGGGGATTAGTTTCAGTGAGCGAAGCGGAGGCGGTCATGCATTCCCCTGCGGCAACAGACTGCACTTGCCGTATTGCGGAATGATAACGCCTGCCCCCTGGGCATCCCCTCAGAGCCATGGCGGAGCCTGCCTGCGCCCGCCTTTGATACCATTCCCGAGACACAGTACAGCCCCACTTTTGTGCGGTCTGGAAATGAGGATCGAGATGGCGAGTTTCCCGTTTGCTTTCACTCCGAGAATGCACGCAGGAGCAATTTGCACCTTTGCCGGCGCACTGGCGATGATCGTGGCTGCCTGCCCGAATGCGCATGCGCAACTGGGCGATGTGCCTCCACCGCCGCAGATTGCCGTGCAGCAAACGGCAACCGGATTTGCCGCGAAGATCGGCAGCGAATCGTTGACGGTGACGGTTTGCGGAGACGAGATCATTCACCTGGTAGCCAGCCCAGTCGGAGCGACCGCTGCAACGGCGCAGCAGCCCTGGATGCTGCCGGCAGCGGAGTCTTGCCCCGGCGCGAAATTTGCGTTCGCGCAGGATGCAAAGACCGCAACGCTGACCACCTCGGCGCTGCGCGTCAGCTTCCATATGCCGCAAGGCAACGTCACCTACGCCGCGGCCGAGGGCGGCGACGATCTGCTGCGGGAGTCGGACGCGGTGCCGCGCACCTACGAGCCGGATCAAGTCAATCGCGAGCAGACATTCCACGTCTCGGAGCGCTTTTCGCCAGTTGCCGAAGAGGCCTATTACGGACTCGGCCAGCATCAGAGCGGAATGTTCAACTATCGCGGCAGCACGGTTGAGCTGGCCCAGAACAATACCGACGTGGCGATACCGCTGCTGGTCTCCAGCAAGGGTTATGCCGTGATGTGGAATACCGCGTCGATGACCGAGGTCGACAACCGCTTTCCGCTCGGCCTGCGCTTCACGTCTCTCGCCGGCAGCGCAGTCGATTACTACTTCATCTACGGCCCGGAGATGGACCAGATCCTCCACCAGTATCGCAACATGACCGGCCACACGCCCATGCTGCCGAAGTGGTCCTACGGGCTCTTCCAATCCAAAGACCGCTACGTGTCGCAGGCGGAGATTCTCGATGTTGCAAGTCACTATCGCAGCCAGCATATTCCGCTCGACGCCATCGTGCAGGATTGGTTCTGGTGGAAGACGGAAGGCGATCCGGAATTCAATGCGAATTACACCGATGTTCCCGCTGAGTTGAAACAGCTGCACGACGAGCATGTGCACGCGATGATCTCCGTGTGGGGCCTGTTTGATACGCACGCGCAGAACTACCAGTACCTGACCGAGCACCACCTGGATGTGCGCGGGGCGCATGTCTACGATGCCTCCAATCCCGAGGCCCGCGACTTCTACTGGAAGAATCTGGCGGGCAAGCTGTTTGCCCAGGGATGGGATGCCTTCTGGCTCGACAGCGCAGAGCCGGAAGAGTTCTACCCACACTACGGCGACGCGATTCTGAGAGACAAGCAACTGGCCATCGGCAACGGCGCGGAGTACACGAACGTTTTTCCGCTGATGCATACGCTGGGTGTGCAGCAGCACTGGCGCGGCACCAGTGAGGCGAAGCGCGTGTTTCTGCTGACGCGCTCGGCCTTCCTGGGCCAGCAGCGCGTGGGCGCGGCGGTGTGGTCGGGCGATGTCTACGGCACCTACTGGGGACTGAGCCACCAGGTTCCGGCGGGCTTGAATTTCGCCCTCTCCGGATATCCGTACTGGACCACGGACATTGGCGGATACTGGTCGCCGAATGGCGACGCACTGAAGGAGCCGGCCTATCAGGAGCTATACACGCGATGGTTTGAGTTCGGCACCTTCTGCCCCATCTTCCGCACGCACGGGCATCGCGACCACAACGAGCTATGGGTCTATGACAAAGTCGAGCCAATCCTGGTGCAGTATGACAAGCTGCGTTATCGGCTGATGCCGTATATCTATTCGCTTGCGTGGCGCGTGCACCAGGACGACTACACGATGCAGAGGCCCCTCGTCATGGATTGGCGCGCCGATGCGAAGGTATGGAACATTGGCGACGAGTTCATGTTCGGTCCCGCGCTGCTGGTAAGCCCGGTGCTGAAGCAGGATGCTACGGAGCGCACGGTCTATCTGCCGAAGGCGGAGAAGTGGTACGACTTCTGGACCGGAGCAACCGTAGCCGGCGCGCAGGAGATAGCGGCAGCTGCGCCGCTCGACCGCATGCCGCTCTATGTGCGCGCCGGGTCGATTGTGCCCATGGGCCCGGAGATCGAGTATGCCGACCAGGCGCCGCAAGGGCCGATCGAGTTGCGCGTCTATTCCGGCGCGGATGGCAGCTTTTCCCTGTATGGCGATGAAGGCGACAACTACAACTACGAACACGGCGCACATGCCTTGATTCCCATTGCGTGGTCCGAGTCCAACAAGACGCTCACCATCGGCCAGCGCGAGGGCAGTTACGCCGGCATGCCGAAAGAGATGACCTTCCACATTGTGTGGGTTGGTGCAAACCACGGCGCGGGAGAAGCCGTCGAGTCAGCCGCGGATCGCACCGTCGTCTACACCGGCGCTGCCATTGATGTGCACGCCCAGTAGCTTTCCGCGCCATCGTTCGCGGCTTCGGAATGTTGCCAGCTAGGTTCCGCAGAAGGTCTGACTCACCCGCTCTTCGGGCCGCGCCGGCAGCCTGTATCGTTCCAGGCACGGCCGCTCATCGTATGGGTGAGCCAACACCTCGAGCATCCGCTCAAAGGGCTGAAAATCCTCGCGCAATGTGGCGGCGGCCAGTGCTTCCTCGACCAGATGATTGCGCGGAATGTAAATCGGATTCACCCGGCGCATGGACTCCGCGCGAGCCTGCGCCTCCACTTGCTCCTGCTGCAGCCGCGCACGCCACACGGCCGCCCAGGCCTCGTACGCCGCGGGCTCCGTGAACAAGGCGCGCACCGCCAGGTCCGCAGCTGGGGCGGCAGCGGCGTCGCTCAAACGCCGGAAAGTCAGCGTAAAATCGGCATGGTTTGCCGCCATACGCGCCAGCAGGTCTTCGGCCAGGGCGGCATCGCAATCCAGAGCGGTGAACAGGCCCAGCTTGCGGCGCAGCCCGTCGAGATGCGCCCGCATGAACTGCGGCTCAAAGCCACCCAAGGCTGCATTCGCGGACTCAAGGGCAGCCTCTTTGCTGCCCGTCTCTTCCTCAAGGATTGTCAGCATCGCCTCGGCCAGCCGCGTCAGGTTCCAAAGCGCCGCATTCGGCTGGTTGCCATACGCATATCGTCCGCGATGATCGATGGAACTGAAGACAGTAGCCGGGTCAAACGCCTCCATGAAGGCGCACGGCCCGTAGTCGATCGTTTCGCCGGAGATCGCCATGTTGTCTGTATTCATCACGCCATGCACAAAGCCCAGCAGCATCCACTGCGCCAGCAGTTGCGCCTGCCCCGCGATGACCGCATCCAGCAGCGCCCGGTAAGGTTGCGTGCTCTCCGCCGCCAGCGGAAAATGCCGGGCAATCGCATAGTCGGCCAGTACGCGCAAACCCGCAACGTCCCTCTGCGCGGCAAAGTACTGGAAGCTGCCCACACGCAAATGGCTCGCCGCAACACGGGTGAGCACGGCACCGGGCAAAACCGTTTCGCGATACACCTGCTGCCCGGTGGTCACCGCGGCCAGGGTGCGCGTGGTCGGCACGCCCAGCGCGGCCATGGCCTCGCTGACCAGGTACTCGCGCAGAACGGGGCCCAGCGCGGCACGGCCATCGCCCCGTCGGCTGAAGGGCGTAGGGCCGGAGCCTTTGAGGTGAATGTCATAGCGAATCCCGTCGCTTCCCGTCACCTCGCCCAGCAGGTTCGCGCGGCCATCCCCAAGCTGAGGCACAAAGTGGCCGAACTGGTGCCCGGCATAAGCCATCGCCAGCGGCTCGGAGCCCTCCGCCACTCGGTTGCCCGCCAATATTTCCACACCCTGCGGGCTCGCCAACTCCAGCGGATCCAGCCCCAGCTGCACGGCCAACGGCTCATTCACCTTGACCAGGCGCGGAGCCGCGACCGGCGTCGGATTCACCCGCGCGTAGAAATGCTCCGGCAGGCGCGCGTAGCTGTTCTCAAATCGGAAATGGAGATTGCAGGGGTCCGCCTCGGAGACGGACGGCGAGACGATTGGGGAAGGATCAAAGGAACTCATCGTTGATTGGATGCGGCGGGGGCGCATTGGATGCTGCACCTGCGCAATTGGCCATATTCATCTGTAGCTGCTCGCCAATCAAGGTGCCAGCCTCCTGTGCCACCGAGAGGCTGGCGCGGACCCCGTCATCGTCAAGAAAGTGACGGCCCCAACCGGATATGTCAAACTTGAGTTGCGGTCAGGATGCAAGCCCCACGAGAAACATTCCCGTCGAGCGCACCACCCCGCGATCCGCACCAATCATCACCGCATTCCCAAAGGGCCTGTAGCTCAACGGTTAGAGCAGGGGACTCATAATCCCTTGGTTGGGGGTTCAAATCCCTCCGGGCCCACCAAACCTTCCTCTGTTTTCCATCCGCAGCCAGAATTCGCGGGGCTGTTGCAGGAGCGCGCCCGGGCAGTGCGTCCGAAACTCCGGGTCGCCTGATTGGCAACACGCACGCGTCGTCACCCTGAAGATGCGCCCGCTTTCGCCGGAATCTGGCTTAGAAAACCCCTTGTCCCACGGCCAGTGCATTGGCCCGCTCGCGGGCTTGCTGCGCATCCGCAGACCGGCCAGCTGCCTCCAGCATCTGCGCCAATTCGTTCCACCGATCTGCCGAGCCGCCGTCCAGCCGCACCGCCTCCTGCGCGAACGCAACCGCCTGAGGCAGCCGCCCAAGCATGCTGCTGGCCACTGCCCGGCCATCGGCAATATCAGCATACAATCGCGGAGCCTGAGCTTCCGCGCCATGGCGGTAGGGGCTGTGCGTTTCGGCTTCGGAGTACGCCTCCAGGGCCGCGTCAGGATCCTTCAGCGCAATCTCCACCTGGGCCAGCGCCATGTTCGGACCCAGCGGACTCACGGAGAGACTCGCGGCGTGCTGAAAGGCATGCTCTGCCTCCCGCATCCGTCCCTGCAACGTGTAGATGCGGCCCAGCGCAAACCACGCGCCGTCGGACTCACTCACCGCCAGAGCCTCGCGATATTCCGCCTCCGCCTTGTCCACCATGCCCTCACGCATGTAGATCTGCGCCAGCGACAGGCGCACGTTTGGATCGTACGGGTACAGCGCCTTGGCCTGCAGCAGCGCAGCCTCAGCTTCGTCCCCGCGACTGAGCGCGAGCAGCATTCCGCCGGCGTTTGTGTAGTAGTCGTAGAGCTGTTTCCGCGAGGCAGATTGGGGAGCCGCAAAAGCCTGCGTATCGCAGTCGATCTGCAGGCGGTCAATCCAGGCGCGATTCGCTTCCGTATTGCGCACCAGCACCAGCGAAACCTCGTCCATGTACACCGGCCGCCAGTTCGCGCTGTGGCAGAATGCAGCCACATTCTCACGCCCCACGGCGCGGGGTGCTGCCTCTTCCAGCAACAGAACATTGATGCCCCATTTGTCCGCCGCGGCCTGCCATGCGGGCACCTCCGCGGCCTGCCCCAGCAGGTTGCGTTCCGTCACCAGCACATCCGGCGCCAGATGATCGAAGCGGCCATCGATGAAGTCCGGGTATTGCGGGCCCAGTCTCCATGCGGCAAATCCGCCCAGGCCGTATTCCTCATAGATATTACCCGGCAACTGCTCGCGGCGAATGAAGCTTGCGGCTCGCTCGGGAAACCATGACGCTTCTCCAGCGCCGAAAGCCATCTGGCTTTGGAAGACCACATGCGTGCGATTGGAGACGAAGTCCACCGTGTGCAGCAGAGTGACGATGGCGACGATGCCGATAAGCACCCATCGCGCGCCATCGCGAGTTCTTCGGTATTGCGCGCCAGAGCCTTCGCGAAAAACATCTTCCAGAATGCTTGCGCCGAGGATCACAGTGGCCACGCAAAACAACGCAATGTAGCGAGCGTGCTGCAACGAGAGATAGAGCACTGCAGCTTGCAAAATTGCGACACCAAACTGCCTGCGCCAAGCGGCCAGAATAACCACGACGACGGCGGCGAGCATAAGCCAGCTAAAGCCGTTCTCCGCATGACGAAAATCCACAAGCTGCTTCAGCAGATGCCCGTTCAGCGGCACGGAGAGAAACTCTCCAATCAGCGAAGAGGTGCTGTATGTCCCTTGCTGGTGCGGGCCAAGCCCTGAAAGAACAAACGAGGCATCATAGATCCGCGCTCCCCAGGGATTGAGCAGGGTCACAGCGATGGTTGCGGCCAGCCACGGCCAGGCACTTCTTAGTCGTTGGCGTGCGGCGCTGCGTCGCTCGGCAAAGAACATTTCACTCGCATCAAGCAGCAGATACGCGACAATCACGGCGAGACCAAGAATGAATCCCGGATGCAGGTTGACCCACAGCAGCATCGTCACCGGCAGAATCCAAAGCCGTCGCGCACCGCCGCGTTGAAAAGCCCATAGCTCGCCAAAAAACACGGCGAGAAAGACGATATTGAACAAGTCGGCTCGCGGACTGATACGAAAAGCGATGGGCTCGATCGCGCACATCGCCAGTGCAGTAGCCGGCAGCGTGCGCGCGCGCATCAGGTAGCCGATTGTCCCCACGCAGGCCAGCGCGCAGAACCAGCTCAGCGCGACGCATCCGCCAACCTTTGCGATCAGATAGAGAATCACTCCGGCAAACGGAGGGTAAATCCACGGCCTTCCCGCAGCCGTATAGGAGAGCACGTCCACGCTGGGAATGCTGTGGTGCTCGATAACATAGCGGCCCGTCGCAATGTGCCAGCCCATGTCGGAGTCGGCCACGGTCCGAAGACCCGCGGCGAGCCCATTCGCCAACACCAGAATCAGCAGCACCCAAATGGCGATGCGCCACGACCGATCCGCTGCAGGCCGGCTATAATTCGTAATATATTGCGGCGAATTCATCTTGCCTGCAAGCCTATCAAATAGCCGACCGACCCGCTGCAAAGCCTCACGCGAAGGTCGTAGTAGCGTCGTCTGTCGTCGTCACCTGCTGGATGAAAAGGTACAACACCTTGGGTCCAATGTCCGTTACCGCATCCCCAGGCTGTGCTCCGCTCTTCATCCACGCGAGAAGAAAAAGCAACGGAATCCACCCGCGAGAACTGTTTTCCACCCGCGCTCCAATCCGGTTCAACGCCCGCGAAAAGTGAAAAGGCAGCATCACCGGCTCAGACTTCAGCGTGGCCGGATCCTCGCAGTGCACCGGATCGGACGTCACCAGGTACTCGCGGCAAACCAGCGGCCGCATCGGGTGAATCGAGCACGATTCCTCTTCAAGGAACGGGCAGGCAACGCGCTGGTACAGGTAGTCCAGCGCCAGTTGTCGCGCAGAGTCGGTCTCCGCCAGCCAGTCGCCCGTGACCATTCGATCGATCAGCCCGCCTGCGGCCAGTTTGCGCAGTCCCTGGTCAAAGCGCGCAGCCAGCTCCCGCTGCCGATCCTCAGGAAGAGTCTGAATCCACGCGCCCAGAGCCTCCGCTTCAAAAATGCTGATGGGCACCATCTGCCGGCAGCATGCTCCGCAGCCGGCGCGGCAGGAAACCGTTCGCCCTCCCTGCTGCAACTGCTCCCCTACCTCTCCAATCAAGGCGCTGTCCAGCGACTGCAACACGGGCAGTAACTGCGTCAGGTTCGTCTCCCCGGCGGGCACTTGCGCGGACATTCGCATCTGTCCCTCTCCAACGGCGAGGGAGAACTCAACAACGACGGTCTCATCTTCTGCAGGCAGCATAGACCGAGATTATATCTCCCGGCCTGCGGGGGATTCGCGGCAACCTTCGGCAAAGCGCCATGGAACCGCAACATGTACACACAACCTCTCCGTCATCAACGGAGGCGGCCGCTCGGTGGAGCAATCCGCAGCGCGGTCTTGCTGGTTGCCGCCACATCGTTCGCGCATCGTTCATGCTGTCGTGGTGCAGCGCATCGCTCCCCGTGACTGCCATCACTGCACGCAAGCGCCGATGCGCCTAGGATAACGCCGGTCTTGTGGAAGTTCGCGCAAGGTAGTCTGCCGGCGCAGTACGCCCGGCGGCTCCTGCTTGAATCTCCGGTAAGCCGCTGCATCGTGTTGCAGGAAAATGGCTTATGCAAGCCGACCGCGTTGATGACGCGTGAGGGCAAAAGGCGATGAGCTGGACGGACGAGTACGCGGCCAAACGCATGAGCGCGGCTGAGGCATTGCAGGCCGTTCGGTCGGACGACAGAATCTGGATTCAGTCCGGATGCGGAACGCCGACCGTTCTGGTAGACGCGCTCGTCGGCAGGGCGTCTCAGTTGCACAACGTTGAAGTTGTGCACATGATGACCCTGGGCAGCGCCGACTACACGCGCCCGGAGTTCGAAGGCCACTTCCGTCACCGTGGTCTCTTTCTCGGTGCCAATGTGCGCGAGGCCGTAGCCGCTGGCCGAGCCGATTACACACCCATTTTTCTCAGCGAGATTGAAGGTCTTTTCCTCAGTGGCCAGCTCCCGCTCGACGTGGTGCTGATGCAGGTTTCCCCGCCCGACGCGCATGGCTTCGTCAGCCTCGGCACCACTGTCGACTGCACGCAGACCGCCGCCCGCTGCGCGCCCATTCTGATCGCCGAAGTGAATGAGAAAATGCCTCGCACCCACGGCGATACGCAGATCCACATCAGCCACATCAACGCGCTGGTTGAGAGCAGCCGCCCACTCCAGGAAGTATGCACGGAGCCCTTTACCGAGATGCACCTGCGCGTAGCCCGCAATGTTGTAACGCTCATTCCCGACGGCGCAACGCTGCAGACAGGCATCGGTGGCATCCCCGACGCGGTGCTCACATGCCTGGGCGAAAAGCAGGACCTCGGCATCCACACCGAGATGTGCTCCGATGGCGTCATTGAGCTGATGGAATCCGGCGTCGTCAACGGCGAGCGCAAGACGCTCCATCGCGGCAAGGCCGTGCTTGCTTTTGTACTCGGCACGCGCCGTCTCTTCGACTACATCCACGACAACTCCAGCTTCGAGTTCCGCTCCATCTCCTACACCAACGACCCCTTTGTCGTGGCCCAGAACGATCGCATGGTGGCCATCAACTCTGCCCTGCAGGTGGACCTGACCGGCCAGGTCTGCGCCGACTCGCTCGGCATCAAGCCTTACTCCGGATTTGGCGGACAACTGGACTTCATTCGCGGCGCGGCCCGATCCAAAGGCGGCGTGCCCATCATCGCGTTGCCCTCCACTGCGCTGGCCGGCGCTGTCTCGCGCATTGTGCCTGTTCTTGAGCCCGGCGCCGGCGTCGTCACCTCGCGCGCCGATGTCCACTACCTCGTCACCGAGCACGGCATCGCCTACCTGCACGGCAAAACACTGCGCGAGCGCGCCCAAGCACTCATCGCCGTCGCCGACCCCAAGTTCCGGCCAGAGCTGGAAGTGTTTGCCCAGCGCTCGCATTATCTTGAGCAGCACAAAGCTGTCATCGCCTGAGTCTTCGCGCCAATTCACAAGGAGGTCCACAATGCCGATCGACAAGCCAGTCCGGGACAACGTAAAGCCAGACCGCGGCCAGTTGCGCATTGACGGCAACGAGTGCAAGGGCTGTGCCCTTTGCGTCGATGCCTGCCCGCTCGGGGTCATCGCCATGAGCGAGGCGCTCAACCACTACGGCTATCGCACCGCGACTTATTCCGGCCATGGATGCACCGGCTGCGGCGTCTGCTACATGGTCTGCCCCGAGCCCGGCGCCATCACCGTTCTGCACCTGGTAGCGCACGCCGCCACCACTTCTCAAGGAGCCATTTCATGCGCAAGCAACTGATGAAGGGCAATGAGGCCATCGTGCGCAGCGCCATCCTCGCCGGCTGCCGCGCCTTCTACGGATATCCCATCACCCCGGCCAGCGAAATCACCGAGGCAGCCGCAGTGCTCATGCCCCAGGTCGGCGGCGTCTTTGTGCAGGCGGAAAGCGAAGTGGCGGCTATCAACATGCTCTACGGCGGCTCATCCGCCGGCGTGCGCTGCATGACCGCCTCCAGCGGCCCCGGCATCAGCCTCATGCAGGAGGGCATCAGCTACATGGCCGGCGCGGAGCTGCCCTGCGTCATCGCCGACATTACCCGCGGCGGCCCCGGCCTCGGCAACCTCGGCTCCGAGCAAAGCGACTACCACCAGGTGGTCAAGGGCGGCGGCAACGGCAACTACAAAACCCTCGTCCTCGCGCCCCACTCCGTGCAGGAGATGGCCGATCTCACCGCCTGGGCCTTTGATCTCGCCGACCGCTATCGCAACCCCGTCTTTCTCATGGCCGACGGCTTTGTCGGGCAGATGATGGAGCCGGTCGAGTTCCCCGACCATGCCATCGCTCCTCAGCAACCCGCCTGGGCCGTTGCAGGTACCCGCGAAACCCGCGCCAACCTCATTACCTCGCTGCACATGGGCTCTGAAGCGCTGGAGCATCACGTCCGACACCTCGAAGACAAATACCGCATGGCCGAGCAGCACGAGGCCCGCGCCGAGAGCTGCTTTACACGCGACGCCGAGATCGTCCTCGTCGGCTACGGCATCGTCGGCCGCATCCTCAAGGCGGTCGTCGCCGAGGCCCGCAAGGCCGGTCTGCGCGTTGGTCTGCTTCGCCCCATCACCCTCTATCCCTTCCCCGTGGCCCACTTCCGCCAGCTGGCTCGCACGGCACGCGCCTTTGTCGTCGTCGAAATGAGCACCGGCCAGCTCGTTGACGATGTTCGTCTGGCCCTCAACGGCGCCTGCCCCGTCGAGTTCCTCAGCCGCGTCGGCGGCAATGCGCCCACCCACGAAGAGGTCTACGCTCTGGTCGAGCGTTTGGCACGGGAGATGTCCCTCAACCTCGAAGAAATCGGGGTGGCTCATGCCTGACCGAACGATTCCCGACCTGACGATTCTCAACCCGGCCGACCCCGAGACCGCCATGCCCGACTACGAAATCGCCCACGGCCGCCCAAAGTCCATGTACGCACACTTTGACCGCAAGGAAGACCTCCAGCACACCACCCACTACTGCCCCGGCTGCGGCCACGGGCAGGTACACAAAATGCTCGCTCAGGCCATCGACGAGCTGGGCATTCAGGACCGCACCGTGCTCATCAGCCCCGTCGGCTGCTCCGTCTTCGCCTACTACTACTTCGATGTGGGCAACGTGCAGGCCGCGCACGGCCGCGCCCCCGCCGTGGCCACGGCCATCAAGCGCAGCCGCCCCGACAGCATCGTCGTCAGCTACCAGGGCGACGGCGATCTCGCCGCCATCGGCTCGGCGGAGATTCTGCACGCCGCCAACCGCGGCGAGCCCATCTCCGTCATCTTCGTCAACAACGCCATCTACTCCATGACCGGTGGGCAAATGGCCCCCACCACGCTGCTCGGCCAGCGCTGCACCACCTCGCCCGGTGGCCGCAATCCACTCACCGACGGCTACCCAATCCGCATGAGCGAGCTGCTGGCCACGCTTGACGCCCCGGTCTACATTGAGCGCGTCGGTCTCGGCGACAACCGCCAAATCGCCCACGCCCAGCGCGCCATCCGCCGCGCCGTTGAAAACCAGACACGCCGCCTCGGCTTCTCCCTCGTTGAGGTGCTCTCGCCCTGCCCCACCATCTGGAAGATGTCGCCCGTCGACGCCCAGCACTGGGTCAAGGACGTCATGGAAAAAACCTACCCGCTCGGCGTCCTGCGCGACCACACCCAGCAGGCCACGCCCCGCCCTGCGCCAACGCCGCCGCCCACGCTTGACCAAATCCCCGCCATCCTCGGCATCGAATCCGGCACCCTCACCGACCCGCACGTGCGCCTGCACCGGCGCAGAAAGAACATCGACCTGGCCGTCCGCGTGGCCGGCTTTGGCGGTCAGGGAGTGCTGCTGCTGGGCGAGGTGCTGGCCGAGGCCGGCCTCGACGCCCACCTTGAAGTCAGCTGGCTGCCCTCCTACGGCCCGGAGATGCGCTCCGGCACCTCCAACTGCCACGTGCGCCTGGCCACGGAGCCCATCGACTCGCCCCTGGTCACCGCCCCGCGCATCCTCGTCGCCATGAACGAGCCCTCGCTGCGCAAGTTTGACCTCAGCGTCAGCCCCGGCGGCTGGGTCATATACAACGGAGGCGCTTTTCCGCCCGAGCTCGAGCGCCCCGGCGTGCACGTTCTGGCCCACCAATTCACCCACGAGGCCGACGAGCTGGGCGACCCCCGCGCCACCAACATGGTCATGCTCGGCGCACTGCTGGAGTTGACATCGGTGCTCACCCCCGAAGCCATCCACGAGGCCCTGCGCCGCCTCGTCAAACACCCCAAGTGGGTAGAACTGGACGAGCGCGCCCTAACCCGGGGCCGCGAAATCGCCCGCCAATCGCTGGCTGCCGAAAAAGCCGCGGAAAAGGCCAGAAAAATGGTGGCCGAGCTCTGCCCGGCGGGGTGAAGCAGAAGTGGAACGCTGGGCGGGATGCCGGTAAACGCTTTCCCTGGTTTGTTCCCGGCAATGGAACAGATAAGAGAATATTCGAATCCGGCATCGTGAGATAAGCAACATTGAGCTTGGAATCGACAGCGATGGCTGGGATAGGCGAAGGCGTTTTTTCCGATACAAGTACAACCTGTCCCGGAATATCCGTAATAGTGAACCCGGTCGGTGTGGCTGTTACCAGCGCCCATCCGTCCTGTACGACTAACGGCGGAGCACCGACCTGGTTTTTGCTTTTCAGGTTAGAGCTTGCGAGAGTTGCAGTGTAGGCTTGTACCGGCGCACTTTGGACTACGTGCGTTCCTACGCTGGAAACCAAGTTCGACGCAAGTGGGGTGTAGATGCCACCCGGCTTGACGGTGCTGGGATTGATCTCGTCTGCATACACGTTTCCGCTCGTATCGACGGAAGTTGCAACCAATTGGTTCACTGAATCGCTGAATCCAAGGGCGACGATCGTCTTGCCTGTGACCGGCTCGGTCGCTACAACGCTCATTGGATTTGTGCCCACCTCTGTAAGAAAGCCCCCGCCACCGACCCACAGCACACCCCCTGAGGTCAATGCAACAGATGTCGGATGTCCGCCTACGGCGACAGTGGCCGTTGCCGTACCGGAAGTCAGGCTAACCTGAGTTACGGTGCCATCTGTGTAGGGTGGGCGCGACAAATGCCAGCCCTGTTCCTGCCTTTGTTCTTCCAGTCCGTTGCCACCCCGCCTGACGAAGGGTCGCTCACCTTTACGGACCCGGAAAACCAAAGGCCCCCGTAAAACTTCCCAAAAAATCTTCCCCAACCCTGCCGAGAATTATTCCCCAAAAGCGCACAATCAAAGCAGTCGTCAAGAGGGCAAATTCCATGGCAGAAGACATCCGAAAAATCGTCCCGGCTTACCCCCGCGTCGAAGCGCCAAGAAGTGCAACAAAAGCGCACAAAAGACGCATGGTAACCACCCAGCAACACTAATCCCATCAACGACATAGAAGGAGATTTCCGCAAAACAACCCCACCCCCCCCTTTTTTAGGCAAAGGCGTGGATGGAACCTGGGCCGCGCCACGGTGACTCCAACCGCCGATGCAGGCCGCCTCTACTCGTTTCCGCCCCAGCGGTACAGTTGAAACTCCCGAATCCCAGCCTCCGCCGTCGTCGACAGCAGATTCAGCCGCACCCAGCTTGCCGTCACTGGCGGAAAGCTGTCGATCTTGGTATGTCCGATGGCTTCCCCTTGCGCCACGGCCCGCCAGGCCTTGGTCTGCTCGTCGCGCACCTCGATCGCGTACTTTTCCACCCGCTGCCCATCGTTCAGCCACTCCATCGTCAGCGCGTGGTCAAAGGTTACGGGATGGTCGAAGGCCACCTCCAGCACGGCATGGTGCGAGCCCGCCGGAGCGCTCCAGAAGCTGTCCGGATTCCCGTCCACGGCGGCTGCCCCATCGGCCGACGTGGTGACTGCGTGCTGCGTGACCAGGTTGCCGGTCCGCCGCGCCTTCAGTGCCGCACCAAACTCCTGCAGGCGCGCCACATCCGTCTCTGGCAGCAGGCCGCGACGGTCCGGCGCCAGGCCCAGCATCAGTTGCGCGCCCCGGCCCACCGTGTGGTCGTAGGTCTCCAGCAGCTCCGGCACGCTCTTCAGCGAGGCCTCGTCGTTGGGATGCCAGAACCAGTGCTCCTTGCGCAGCGGCGTGTCGGCCTCCACCGGACGCCAGCGCCGGTAGCCATGCCGGTCGATCACATCCCAGTTTTCGTACTCCACAAAGCCGCTTTCATTGCCCACCCAGCGCGCGTCGCCGTACTCAAACAGCCCGGTATCGGCGAAGACCACCGTGTTCGGCTGGTAGGTGCGCAGCGTCTCCACAATCCGCTTGAAGTCGTAGACGTGCCCCGCGCTGCCGGCCCCGTCCAGCCAGAACTCCACCAGGTCGCCGTAGCGCGTGGCCAGCTCCTCCAGCTCCGCGTTGTAGTAGCTGTCGTAGGCCGCCTGGTCCTTGTAGCGCGGGTCATGGCGGTCCCACGGCGACAGATACACGCCAAAGCGCAGCCCATACTTCCGCGCCGCCCGCGCCACTTCGCCCACCACGTCGCCCTTGCCCCCGCGCCACGGGCTGGCCTTCACGCTGTAGTCGGTCTGCTCGGTCGGCCACAGGCAGAATCCGTCGTGATGCTTGGCCACCAGCACCACATACCGGGCCCCGGAGGCGCGAATCGCCCGCATCCACTGCTCCGCGTCAAACTCCGTCGGATTGAAGCTGGCCGGGCTCGCCGTTCCATCGCCCCACTCGCGATCCAGAAACGTGTTGGTGGAGAAATGCAGAATTACCCCAAACTCCAGATCCTGCCAGGCCACCTGATAGGGCGCTGGGCGAATCTCCCCACTCGACTCGCCATTCTGCGCCTGCCCAGCCAATGCGCACACCATCGCCGCCAGCACCAACGCTGCAAACCATCTCCGCTTCATCGCACTCTCCCGAACGTCGCGCCACCATTATCCACGGCGGCCACCGGCGCCGGCCAGTCCTGCGTTTGTTCCGCCGCCGGGCTGCGCGTAGACTCTTTAAGGATGCCATGCCGATTCCCCACCGTTCGGCATCCCTCAGGAGCAGCCTTTTGCCGGAACCGCCCGCAGCAGCCAACTTCGACCCCGCCAATCTAGACCCCGCCAGCCCAGCCGATTGGGAGCAGTTCCGCCTGCTCGCCCACCAGGCCCTCGACGAAGCCATTTCCTTTGTGCGGGATGTGCGCAATCGTCCGGTCTGGCAGCCGGTTCCGGAGGCCGTCAAAGCGCACCTCGCCGCTCCGCTGCCCGTCCAATCCACAGCACTCGGCGAGGTCTACGAAGACTTCCGCGCGAACATCCTGCCTTATGCCACGGGCAACATCCATCCCCGCTTCTTCGGCTGGGTGCACGGCAGCGGCCAGCCCGGTAGCCTGATCGCCGACCTGATGGCCTCGGCCATGAACAGCAACTGCGGCGGACGCGACCACGGCGCCATCTACGTCGAGCGCGCAGTCCTCAACTGGTGCAAGCAGCTGGTCGGCTTTCCCGCGGAAGCCAGCGGCCTGCTTGTCTCCGGCACCTCCATGGCCAACCTGGTCGCGGTCAACGTGGCGCTCCACCACGCCGCGCCGGACATCCGCAGGCAGGGCCTGCTCGCCCATCCCCGCCAGCTCGTCGCCTACGCATCCAGTGAGGCGCACAGCTCCGTAGGCCGCGCCCTGGAGGTGCTCGGCCTGGGCTCGGCAAACCTCCGCCGCATCCCCGTCACCGACCAATTTCAAATCAACCTCGACCTCCTGCAGCGGGCCATTGCAGCGGACCGCGCTCTTGGCCTTGAGCCTTTCTGCATCGTTGGTTGCGCCGCCACCGTCAACACCGCCGCCATCGACGACCTCCAGGCGCTGGCCCAAATCGCCCGCTGCGAAAACCTCTGGTTCCACGTCGACGGTGCCTTTGGCGCGCTGCTCTGCCTCAGCGACCAGCTCCGTTCGCGCCTCGCCGGTATCGAGCAGGCAGACTCAGTGGCCTTTGACTTTCACAAGTGGGCCCACGTGCAATACGACGCGGCCTGCGTGCTGGTCCGTCGACCCGGAGCCCAGCGCGACACCTTTTCCATGCGTCCCGTCTACCTTGAGGCGCAGGAGCAGGGACTCGGAGCCGGCGCCGTCTGGCCCTGCGACCTTGGCCCGGAGCTCTCCCGCGGCTTTCGCGCTCTCAAGGTCTGGTTTGCCCTCAAGCAGCACGGCACGGAAAAACTCGGCCAGATGATCGAGAAAAACGTCCGCCAGGCCCAGTACCTCGCCGCCCGCATCGCTGCGGACCCCGGCATGGAGCTGCTGGCACCGGCAAATCTCAACATCGTCTGCTTCCGCCTGCTCGCCCCCGGCATGGACGAGGCTGCGCTCAATGTCTTCAACAAGCAACTCGTGCAGGACGTGCAGTTGGCCGGCATCGCCGCGCCCTCCACCAGCCGCCTCCACGGCCGGCTCGCCATCCGCGTGAACCTCACCAATCACCGCACGGAAGATTCCGACCTCGATCTGCTGCTCTCCGCGCTCAACCTGGCCGCCGCAAAACGCCTCGGAGCGGCCTGAACCATGAGCAGCCTCCGCATCTCCGCCAGCCTCCATCGGACCCTCAGCGCGCACGCCGAGCAAACCTACCCCCACGAGTGCTGCGGCATCCTGCTCGGCAGCCAGGACAGCGACTGCTGGCACATCGAAACCGCTCTGCCCGCCGCAAACGCCAGCACGGGATGCACCCACAACCGCTACACGATCGCTCCGCCGCAGCTCGTCCGGGCCCTGCGCGAAGCCCGCCGCCGCGGTCTCGACATCGCCGGCTTCTACCACTCCCACCCCGGCCAATCCGCCCACTGGTCCCGCACGGACCTGGACCAGGCCCACTGGCTGGGCTGTATCTATCTCATCGTCGCCGTTGACCAGGGGCGGGCGACGGGGATCAACAGCTTTCTGCTGTGCAGTAGCAGCCCGGAAGACAAGCGCTTCGAGCCCCAGTTCATGGAAGTAGATGAGGTCCCCGCGCCACTTTCAAGCATCCGAGTTGTCAATCCGTGAGTCCAATCTCTCCATGAGGAAGGCGACATGACCATGCCTGCCCAAGACGCACAGCCACTGCCCGAGCTCTCTACCAACGAGCTGTCGCGCTACGCCCGCCACATCACCCTGCCCGAGGTCGGTCTCGAAGGCCAGCGGAGGCTCAAGGCCGCGCGCGTGCTCTGCGTGGGCACTGGCGGTCTCGGTTCACCCTTGCTGCTCTACCTTGCCGCGGCCGGCATCGGCACCCTTGGCCTGGTCGACTTCGACATCGTGGACGCCAGCAACCTGCAGCGCCAGATCATCCACTCCACCCTCGATCTGGGCCGTAAAAAGCTCGACTCCGCCGCGGAAAAGCTCACCGCCCTCAACCCCGACCTCAACGTCGTCAAGCACGACACGATGCTCTCCAGCGCCAACGCCCTTGAGATATTCAAGGACTACGACATCATCGCCGACGGCACGGACAACTTCCCCACCCGCTACCTCGTCAACGATGCCTGCGTGCTCAGCGGCAAGCCCAACGTCTACGGCTCTATCTTCCGCTTTGAGGGCCAGGCAAGCGTCTTTGCAACAGAGCAGGGCCCCTGCTACCGCTGCCTCTATCCTGAGCCGCCACCGCCGGGGCTCGTTCCCACCTGCGCCGAGGGTGGCGTCCTCGGCATCCTCCCCGGTCTCGTCGGCGTCATCCAGGCTACGGAAGTGATCAAGCTCATCCTCGGCAAGGGAACCTCGCTCGCCGGCCGGCTTCTCCTCGTCGACGCCCTCGACATGCGCTTCCGCGAGCTCAAGCTCCGCAAAAATCCCGAATGCCCCGTCTGCGGCGTCAACCCCACTGTCACCCAACTCATCGATTACCAGCACTTCTGCGGCATCGCCCCGGAGCCCAAAATCGCCCCATCCGAGAAGAACGGCATTCCCCAAATCTCCGTGAAGGAACTCAAGCACCGCCGCGACTCCGGCGACGACTTCTTCCTGCTCGATGTCCGCGAGCCATTTGAGTTCCAGATAGCCGAAATCGGCGGCACGCTCATCCCCCAGAACGATGTCCCCCATCGGCTCGGCGAAATCCCCCGCGACCGCGAAATCGTCGTCCACTGCAAGGGCGGCGGCCGCAGCCAGAAAATCGCCGAGTTGCTCCAGCAGCAGGGCTACACCCGGGTCTCCAACCTCGCCGGCGGCATCCTCGCCTGGAGCGACGAAATCGACTCCTCCGTGCGGAAGTATTAGGGCGCTACTTCACCGTCCCGCTTGCCCCCGCGCCATCAGCACATACGAGTCGTCCCCCCTGCCTTCCCGCGTCACCACGGCCCAGCCCGGCGTGCGCTCCAGCGTGTAGATCAGCGGTGTGTGCGCCGCAAACAGCACGTGGTCGATTCCGTCTTCCTGCAGAACTTCCAGCGGGCGCACAATCTGGATCGCTTCCATGTACTTCGCCACAACCCCGTGGTGCTCGAAGGTGTCCATCCGAGCGTCGATGTAGTCCGGCTTTGACTCCAGCGCCATCACGCCCCCCAGGTTGGCCGCGTTGAAGGTTCGCCACCGCGGGTCGAGCGAGCGAATCGTCTCCATCGGAAAATCCGCCCTGAAGCCCTGTTGCAGAGCCGCTTCGCCTGGAAAGATATACAGAATCACCGCCAGACTCCCCGCCGCCATCAGCGCATTCATCGCCGGAATGGTTGCCTGCCCCCCGGTCTCCACGCTGAAGCTGCGCACCAGGTCCACCGTCAGGTACGGCATCGCAATCACCGCGGCAAGCACCGCAAACCGCATGTGCGAGAAGGCCGCATACCAGGCAAACAACAGGAAGACGATCTCAAACAGCTTCCACTTCCGTCCCCGCACCAGGTTTGCCACCACCATGGCCACCAGGCATCCCATCGCCACCCGGCCCACGGCGGAGCCCAGTTGCATCGGTTGCCACTCCTCCACCACGGCCACGTTCAGCTGCTGGTTCATCAGCATGTCAAATGGATACAGCACCAGGCGCCACCCATAGGGATTCACCAGCAGCGCGGCAACCGTCGCCACAAAAACCAGCACCCAACGTCTCACCGTGCCCGGCCCAGGCTTCGCCTGTTCCAGCGACCCTGCGGAGAAGCCAAACCCGCTGCCCAGCAGGTAAGCGCCCAGCAAACTCAGCCCGATCAACCAGCTCCCATGCAGGTTTACCCACACCAGAAACAGCGGCGGCAGCAGCCACAGCAGCCGCTCCCCTCCCTGCTCCGCCGCGTCCAGGATCGCCAACTCGGCCGACAGGCAAAGGTAGCCGAACAGAATCGTCCTCGGCCCCGCATTCACCGTCATCAGCAGAAACCCCACGGCCGCGCACCAGAACGCCGCTCCCGCCTGCCGCGTCCTCCACCAGCAGCGCCAGTACACCGCAATCGTGTTGCCTGACAGCAAAAGCCACGTCGACACCCACAGCCCGCTCAAATGAAATGCCTTGTATGCGGCCCACAGCGGCACCTCCGCCAGCCATTCCGGGTCCATCCAGGGCTCGCCCACCACCGTAAACGCATACGGCTCCACGCGAATAAAGTGATGCGTGCTGACCAGAATCCGCGCATTCGCCAGATGCCACCACACATCCGGATCGCGCACCATCTCCGTGTTTGTCCGCAGCGCCTGCGTCATCAGCACCGGCAGCAGCGCCAGCAGGGCGACATTCATCAAATGTCGCGAGCAGATCCGCGCCAGCACGCTCCTGCGCGGTGCCGCAGCTTCCACCCCACTCTGCTCTGAAGCCGGGAGATCCTGACTGCCTGGGTTCGTGTTCATTCCCCTGAGCTTAGCGAATGCGCCTCACCACGACAAGCAGAATGCCGATCCTCGCTCCCAACCCCCGCCAAATTCCATCCACTCCGCACCCCTCGGCGATAATGGTCTGCAAGAAAGGGAAGCTCGTGACCGCAGACACGCAAAACTCCGCAGCCCACCTCGACCGCTTGCGCCACGTCTACGAGTTCCTGCAATCGGAAAGCACCCTCGTGCTCTCCACCCTCGGCGACGACAGCCTTCCCCACTCCGCGCCTCTCTTCTACCTTGTCTCCCATCCGCTTGACCTGTTCTGGCTCTCCTCAGCAGACAGTGCTCACAGCCGCAACCTCCGTACCACCCCCGCCGCTTCCGTTGCCGTCTTCCGCTCCACCTTCCAGTGGCAGCAGATCGCCGGCGTCCAGATGCGCGGCCTCTGCTCGGTCGTCGATGAAAACGACCGGCCCGGCATCCTCTCGACCTACTGCAAGAGATTTCAGCTGGGCAGCCTGCTTTCCCTGGCCATCGCGCGCAGCAAGCTCCATCGTTTCCGCCCCAACTGGCTCCGCTACACCGACAACCACAAGCGATTCGGTTTCAAATTCGAGCTGGATCTGTAACCCAACGAAAAACCCGCACAAAGGCCAACGGCCCCGGCACCGGTAATGTGTCTAATGTTTGCAATGGGGAAGAAAAGAATTGGAGGCGCGGGCAGAACCGAAACTCCCCGCGTGTTAACGCAATGCGCTAAGACGCGTTCGGTTCATTTTTCGGAGATCTGCCGCTGAACTATCCCATCACTGACCGATAAAAGGCGCGCACTCCATTGGGGATGAAATCGGAATCGATTACGCCAGCTTGGATTCGACTCAGCACATCGGGAGAAATGGGTTCTTTGAGCTTTGCCGAACCACTTTCAAGCAGAGACTCAATGTCGGCAACGGCCCTGATCTTCGAAAACCCATAAGAAATCGCCGAATCATGTTTGACAAAAGGGTGATCGCCAGGGATGTGTTGCACGAGTCGCTCTGTCTTCTTTGTGGTGGTTACCATGCAGACTGTAACCACCTCACCTTCGCTGGGAGGCGGCACAATGATCCAGAGATGAAAGTCGTCTTCGTCGCCGTCGCCAGTCAGGAAAGTGTCACCGCACTTAAGCATAAGCGCGAGCTAGCTTTTCTTCGTCGCTCGCGAAGGAATGAAGCTCGCGGAGGACGTGCCTAATATCGTTCTCGCTCTCGCCTCCAGCCTTAAGTATGTCTCGAATCTGGATAGGAATCACGCTCTTGTTGGGGTTCTGCCACTCGGGCAGCTTGTGCACGACATTCTCGATTAGTTCCCAGCGGTTTCGATAGCCGTACTTCTGGAAGATTTCATCCAAGAGATTTTCCTCGGCGCGCGAAAGAGCATCAGTAGGTGCAGCTTTGAGAAGTTTGACTTCGTACTCCCCAAGGGGAGCCGAAATGAACTCCGACCAGACGGGCTTGGGGCGGTCGTCCGTGATTAGATTCAAAACCCGGCTGAGCACCGGACCATTATCCATGGAAACATAGCGGTCTCTAGTGATGGGCACGCCCCAGCGCAAAAGCGCCTCACGATCCGCCAGATACATCAACTTGATCAGTTTGATGTAATGCATTTGGCCGCCGCGGAGACCGAGCAAATAGGCCGCCGTCTGGGTCGCTTGGGCTTCGTCAAACTGTAAATACATACGCACAGACCCCCTAGCGGCCGATTGCCACAACTCTATACCAATTTTGATGCGCTTTCGATGTCGACGGACACTTTTTGTCGCCAAAGTTCCCAGAGCTTGCAACCCACAAACGAGCCGAAAACCGCATACTCGCTACAGTTCCCGTTACAGTGGAGTTTTCATTGGCATGATTTGTCGGGTGTAAGTCTTTGGAATATTGGAGGCGCGGGCCGGGATCGAACCGGCGCATAAAGGTTTTGCAGACCTCTCCCTTACCACTTGGGTACCGCGCCCTGGCAAGGCTGCCTGATTATTCTTGGGGATACCGACCATTCCTACCGTAGCCAACCCGACGTGCGTCGGAGGGCGGAATGGAGCGGGAGACGAGATTTGAACTCGCGACCCTCGCCTTGGCAAGGCGATGCTCTACCACTGAGCTACTCCCGCTTGTTACCTCTCTGAGTATACCGAGCGGGCCGGGGATGGTCAAACTCCCGCCCGTAACCCCGTCTCTTCCAGTGAGATGCCCCAATTTCAGTGCAAATCCACCGCTCTCCCGCAGCCGCTCACGCGCCTACAGCCGCCGTATCCGACACGATCTCACCGTCGCGCACCTGCAGGATTCGATCAGCTATCCCCGCCGCTTCCAGGTTGTGCGTAATCATCAGCACAGTCTGCCCCAACTCACGGTTCGACCGCTGCAGCATCGACAGCACCGCATCGGAGTTCTTCGTGTCCAGGTTGCCCGTCGGCTCGTCCGCCAGAATAATCGCCGGCCGCGTAATCAGCGCCCGCGCAATGGCAACCCGCTGCTGCTCGCCGCCCGACAGCTCCGCAGGACGATGATCCAGCCGTCCCTTGATCCCAAGCATCTCGCTCAGCGAATCCAGGTACGCCCGGTCCAGCGGCGTCTTGGGCCCGCTGATCGTGTGCGCTACCTCAATGTTGCCCATCGCCGTCAAGGCCGGCAGCAGGTTAAACCGCTGAAATACAAACCCAATCCGCTGCTTCCGCAAACGCGTCCGCTCCGCGTCCGGCAGCGAGCCAAAGTCGATGCCGTCAATCATCACCCGGCCCGACGTCGCGTGCGTCAGCCCGCCCAGCAGGTAAAACAGCGTGGACTTGCCCGAACCCGAAGGTCCAACAATGGCCACAAACTCGCCCCGCTTTACGCGGAAGGAGACGCCGCGAACCGCCGGCACTTCAATGCGCCCGGAGCGGTACACCTTGGTGAGGTTTTCGGCCTGAATGATTGATGATTGGTCAGCTTGCACGGTTTGATTGTAAATGGCAGGCCCATGGTCCCGGACATCCACGCCATTCTTTGCGCCTTTCCGGCCCTACTCCAGCCGCAGCGCGCAGTACTCCAGACCCAGCTCCGCGCACAGCGCCTCAACCACCAGCTCGTGGTCTTCCCGCTGCGGCAGGCCCGACACCGTCACCGACCCAACCACCCCAGCCTGCGTCACATGGATGGGAAAGCAGCCCCCATGGGATACAAAGTCGTCCGCCGCAATGCCGTATTTCTCCGTCAGCGTCATGCCCGATTCCTGCAGAGACAGCCCGATGGCGTACGAACTCCGCAAAAACCTAGCCATCAGGTTGCTCTTCCGCCGCACCCACTCCACGTTGTCCGGCGTCGTCCCCGCCATGGCCGCATAGAACAGCGGCTGTCCAAACCGCCGCACATCCACCACCACGGCCAGCTTCCGCGCCTCGGCCATCGTCCGCAGCCGCAGCCCCAGGCTCCAGGCCGCAGCCTCGTCAAAGTGCGTAAAGCGCAACTTCGCTTCCTGCAAGGCAATTCGGGCAAGATCGTCTTTGATACTCACGGCACCCACTCTATCACCGCACACCATGGGCAATACACCGTCAAGGGCAGGGATTCATTCCTTGCGAAACTTGTTCGCCCGGTCAAACTCATCCCGCAGCTCTGGCGTTCGCAGGTTCTCCCGCAGGTGCGCCAACCGCTGCTCCAGCGCGTGCAGGCTGGCCGCAATCGCCTCCGTATTGGTGTAGGCCACGTCGCGCCACATGCTGTACGGCGACGCGCCCAGCCGCGTCATCTCCCGCAGCGCCCGTCCCCCCACCGCCTTCAGCTCCGGAGCGTCGCCCACCGTGTCTTCCAGCAGCGCCGTAAACGCCGTCGCCACAAACTGCGGCAGGTGGCTCACCCACGCCACCAGCTCATCGTGACGCCCGGCGTTCAGGTCCACCATCCGGCACCCAAACCGCTCCACCCAGCCGCGCCACTCCCTGGCCAGCTCGGCGGCATGGTCTGACATCGCAGGCTCTTCCCGGTCGGCGCTCGCTTCTTCTGTTGTAAAGAGCCACACCGCGCCTGGAAAGATCCCTGCATCGGCATTGGCCGCCCCGCTCACTTCCTTGCCCGCCATCGGGTGCCCGGGCAGAAATCCCGCCCGCCCCGCCTGGTTGAACAGACGGTTGCCCGCCGCCGTAATCATGGCCTTGGTGCTGCCCACATCCGTCACCAGTTGCGCCGGCGTCAGCACTCCCGCCAACTGCTCCATCAGGTCCAGAATCGAGTACACCGGCGTCGCCAGCAGCACAACCTGGCTGCCGTAGGCCGCAGTGAAAATGTCGGGAGCAAGCGTGTCGATCGATCCGTTGGCCACAGCCGCCTGGCCTTGTTCGGCTCCGCGGTTCCACCCGACAATTTCGCCGGAAAAACCGGCTTTGCGCAAGGCAAGACCGATAGATGCGCCCAGAAGTCCAGTTCCGAGAATAGCAACGCGCGAGATCATGTGTGTCTCTTAGACTAATGCACCACGGACAGGGAAAGTCATGAAGACGCAGGCAACTGTGAGAGCGGAAACCCACAAAGGCCCGGATTCGCGAATCCGGGCCTTTTCGTATGCGTGTCAGGGATGCCTAGATCGTCCGCCCCACCGCCGGCGCAATCACCCGTAGCTCGTTCACCAGCTTGGCAAACTCCTCAGGAAACAGCGTCTGCGCCGCATCCGAAACAGCCTTGTCCGGGTTCGGATGCACTTCCACAATGATCCCGTCGGCCCCCGCTGCCACGCTCGCCCGGGCCATCGCCGGAACCATGTCCCGCCGCCCCGTACCGTGCGACGGATCCCCGATAATCGGCAGGTGCGACAGCTTCTTCACCACCGGAATCGCCGAAATATCCATCGTGTTCCGCGTGTACGTCTCGTACGTCCGGATGCCGCGCTCGCACAAAATCACGTCGTAGTTGCCCCCGGCCAAAATGTACTCGCTGGCCAGCAGAAGCTCTTCGATCGTCGCCGCAATGCCCCGCTTCAGCAGCACCGGCTTGCGCACCTTGCCCAGCTCGCGCAGCAGGTTGAAGTTCTGCATATTCCTGGCGCCCACCTGGAAGCAATCCACATACGGCAGCATCGGCTCAATCTGCGAAATCTCCATCACCTCGCTGATCGCCAGCAGCCCATGCGCATCGGCCGCCTCGCGCATCAGCTCCAGGCCCGGAATCCCCATGCCCTGGAAGGCATACGGCGAGCTGCGCGGCTTGAACGCTCCGCCCCGCAAAAAGCTCGCTCCAGCATCCTTCACCAGCTTGGCAGTCTGGAAGATCTGTTCCCGGCTTTCGATTGAGCACGGCCCGGCCATCACAGCTACTTTGTCGCCGCCCACCGTCACGCCGTTGTTGAACTCGACGATCGTGCCCTCTGGACGGAACGCCCTGCCCGCCAGCTTGTACGGCGAGCTGATCCGGTGTACTGAAAGCACACCCGACAGCAGCTTGTACTCCTCCAGATCGATGGCCGCTGTCTGTCCAACGCCTGCCAGAATCGTCTGTGTGGTGCCGGTCGTGCGATGCACGTTGATCCCGGCGCCAACCATCTTCTCGATCACATTATCGATCTGTTCTTCGGTTGCATGTTCCTGCATTGCTACGATCATTGCCTGTTCCCCGTCTCGGGCGACTGCACGCCTGCTCCCTGGCCCGACGCATCCGCGTGGGACTGCCTTTGTGATGCCAACTCATTCCGCTGCAAGGTCCGCATAACGTCCACAATGCGCTCAAAGATGTGCGTCAGCTCGATATCCGGCAACGGCCCCACATTGGCCGCGCGTACGTTATCGTAGATCACCTTTTCACGGGCCGGCTCGTAGATTGGCAACGACGTCGCCACCTTCAGCCGCCCCGCGTTCAGGGCTGCTTCCGCGCGCCGGCTCAGCAAAACCACCAGTTGCCGGTCCAGCGCGTCAATCTCTTTTCGCAATTCTTCCAACGTCATATCTGCCTCGTCATATCCCGCACCCCGGTCCTCGGCTTTTCGGCATATTCTTGCCGCCTGCCGCCACCGGCGCACAGAGGTTAAGTTGTGCCAATTCCTGCGGTAGCCATGGCCTGCGGCCAAAAACTCCCGCTGCGAAGGGTTCGTCGAGCTCCAAGCCGATTTCCCGGCTCCGCTCTAAAGGGCCTGTGCCAGATGCCCCTGGCGCAGACCCTCGATAAATCGAGACACGGCGCCCGGTGCTTCCTCTTCAGGAGATCTCTCAATCAGCTCAACGATTGCGCTGCCGATAACCGCCGCATCTGCAAACCGCCCCACTTCCGCTACGTGAGTTGCGTTCGAAATGCCGAACCCCAGGGCCACCGGCAGCTTGGTCCAGCGACGAATCCGCTCCACCAGCGCCGCCGCATCCGCGGCCACATTCTGCTGCTTTCCCGTAATCCCAGTCCGCGATATCGCGTACACAAATCCCTTGGAGTTGGCGGCAATCGCCTTCAGCCGCTCATCTGGACTGGTCGGCGCGGCCAGAAAAATCGGCGCCAGCTTCACCCGCTCCATCTCCGCCAGGTATTCGTCGGCCTCTTCCACAATCATGTCCGTCAGCAGCACGCCATCCACACCGGCATCGGCCGCCGCGTCGGCAAACCGGCTCAGCCCGTAGCGCAGCACAGGATTCAAATACGAGAAAATCACCAGCCCGGCCTTCGGTCGCGCAGCCCGCAACTCCTTGGCCAGCGCCAGCACATCCACCAGCCGAGTGCCACGAGCCAGGGCACGCTCGCTCGCCCGCTGAATCACCGGCCCGTCCGCCAGCGGATCGCTGAACGGAACCCCCAGCTCAATCACGTCGGCTCCCGCGTCAATCGCCGCCAGGGCAATCTTGCGCGTCGTGCTCAAGTCCGTCGGCCCATGCTGCGCACCGCCGGCCGCAGACCCAGCGCGAGGACTCAGCCCCGTATCGCCTGCCGTCAGGTACACAACCAACCCGGGATGTTGTTCAAATCCAATCGCCATGGTGTCCGTACTCGGCCTTCTCTACCGGCCTTCCGCCCCTTGAATATTCAATTCACGGGCCAGAATCCCCATATCCTTGTCGCCGCGTCCAGAAATATTGACTACCAGTATGTCATGCGGGGCCATTCCCGGCGCAATCCGCAGGCACTCCGCCACCGCGTGCGCGCTCTCCAGCGCTGGCAATATTCCCTCCGTCCGCGACAGCCGCACCACCGCCTCCAGCACATGCGCGTCGTCGGCGGAAACATATTCCGCCCGTCCACAATCGTGCAGCGCCGCGTGTTCCGGACCCACCGTCGCATAGTCCAGCCCGGCGGAAACCGAGTGCGTCAGCGACACCTGCCCGTCCTCGTCCTGCAGCACATACGAGTACGTTCCCTGCAAGACACCCGGGCTGCCGCCCGAGAACCGTGCCGCATGGTCGCCCAGCGTCAATCCGCGGCCGCCGGCCTCCACGCCAATCAGCCGCACCTCCTTGTCCTGCAGAAAGGGGTGGAAAATCCCGATGGCGTTCGATCCGCCGCCCACGCACGCCACAATCGCCGTCGGCAACCGGCCTTCCGCGGCCAGTATCTGCTCCCGCGTTTCCAGCCCAATCACCCGATGGAAATCCCGCACCATCGTCGGATACGGATGCGGTCCCAACGCCGACCCCAGAATGTAGTAGGTGTCCCGAACATTGGTCACCCAGTCGCGCAACGCCTCGTTCACCGCGTCTTTCAGCGTCTTCGACCCCGAGCTCACCGGGCGAACTTCGGTGCCCAGCAGGCGCATCCGCAGTACGTTCAGCTCCTGGCGGCGAATATCCTCTTCGCCCATGTACACAATGCATTCCAGCCCCAGCAGCGCGCACACCGTCGCCGTCGCCACCCCGTGCTGGCCCGCCCCCGTCTCGGCAATAATTCGCTTCTTGCCCATCCGCCGCGCCAGCAACCCCTGGCCCAGCGCATTGTTGATCTTGTGCGCCCCGGTGTGCAACAGGTCTTCCCGCTTCAGATAAATCTTCGCGCCGCCCAGCTCCGCCGTCAGCCGCTTGGCAAAGTACAGGGGCGTCGGACGCCCGGCAAAGTTCTTCAGCAGATCGTCCAGCTCGGCATGGAAGGCTGGGTCAGCCTGCGCTGCGGCATAGGCCTCTTCCAGCTCATTCAGCGCCGCCATCAGCGTCTCCGGCACATACCGGCCGCCATACGCGCCAAATCGCCCCGGACGGGTTTCCGCGGTTGCCTCAGTCGATACGGTAGCCATGCGCCTGCCTCCTATGTGCCGCGTCCCCTTCGCAAATGGCGCCCTGCTGAGCGCTTTTCGCGAAGGAATGCAGACCTTTCAGTGTACAGGCAACCTCGTCTCGGCTCCTAGCCCTGCACGTCCCGGCTGAACTCCCAGTCCAGCAGCAGTCCCAGCGCCGGGTCCGCAATCAACCGCTCCGCAACATACACCGCCTCATTCGGCGCTATCGCCTTCAGAATCTGGTTCACCCGATTCGTCAGCCCCTTCTTCAGAGTCTTCACGTCGCCCCGGTCAATTGCCTTCAGGTGCAGCCCATCCAGCGTCGTGTCGACCGTCACCGCCGCCGGCGTGTAGTAGATGGGCCCCAGTCCCGGATCCGTAGCCTGGTTAATCTGGGCCAGCAGCTTCTGCGTCTCCGCCCGGCCCCGCTCATAGTCGTGCTGCCGGAACCGCTCGTCAAAGAAGCCCACAAACGCTGAAATCCCCGCCCCAGCCAGCAGCTTCGGGTCAATCACCAGGCTGTACAGCCGCATCATGTCACGGCTGCCCAGGTTTGCCGCTTTCTCCAGCGCCTGTATCCCGTTCAAAAATGCTGCTCCTGCCGGCACTCCAGCGCCTCCCAGCATGGCCAGCTCCGCCGCGTACTGCGTCGTCAGCCGGGCGTTGGCCGCCTCGCGCGACTCAGCCACGCTCACTTTGCCCACCCGCTCTTTCGAAGCACCACCACCTTCCCCATTCGCGTAAAGCAGATCCAGAATCTGTCCGGAAGCCGTCGCCAGCGCCCCCGCATCCACCTTGCCCGCAGCCAGCGCTTGCGCCAGCCGCACCGCCCGCTCGTCCAGTGCCGCCACCTGCAGGTTCACCGCGTCGGCAGCAATCCAGTCCCGGAACATTGCCTGTCCCATGTACACCGCAATCAGCCGCTCGCCCACCTTCAGGATGTTGGCATTCGCCTCCGTCAAATCCAGGTCCTGGCTCCCATCCACCGGGTTCGGCGACACAAACAGGTAAAACCGCCGATCTTCGCCCTGGTGGTTGTCCACCTCATCCACCAGGTTCTTGGCCATCCCCAGTGGCTGATTCTGCAGCACTCCCCCATCCGTGTAGGTAAAGGTGTAGGGGTCCGCCGGCCACGCATCCAGCGTGTCGGATGCCTCATAATCCGCCCGCGCCCTCGTCAGATCCTTCGTCCGGAAGGCCACCGGAAACGCCCCGCAGGCCACGCACGCCTCGCGCAACTCCGCCCACGTCGCCTCCGTCCGGCTCGCGCGGTCCAGCGGACGCAACATCTGGTCGCTGTATTCCGTGTACTTGAACTGCGTACCGTCCGACATCGTCACCCCGTAATTCACCCCATTCAGGTTGGTCAGCGCCAGCCCCAGCTGAATTCCATGCGTGTCGTCCACCACCGCGTGCGCCCCCAGGTCGGGCACCACCCCATCCACCGCCGCGTCCGTCAGCGTCTCCGCCGCAATCCGCTCAATCAGCTGCGACGACAAGAGCGATAGCGTCGGCGGATCGCCCCCCGGCAGCGGCCCATCCACCGCAGTCAACAGCTCCTCCAGGCTGATCCGCTTCACCCAGCAGTTGTACAGCGGATTGTCGTACGGCGACGATTTCCCCCCGGCATCCACAAAAGCCGGTCCGTCAAACAGCAGCTTCTGCGCCAGAATCGTCCCCGTCATCCCGCCCGCCGACGCCCCAGTAATCACATCCACATACACAGCCGTTCCGTCGCCGTCCGCTTTCACCTTCTCGTTGTGCTGGCGCAGCGCGTCCAGCATCTCGTACATCGCTCCAGCTTCATAGCTTCCAAGCGACACGGCACCGGCTATCGTCAACGCAAGATACTTCGCGGGATTCACTGGCATAACATCCTCCGGGGATCTGTGGCTTCCATCAGTTAGCGGCATTCATACCCACCGCGCCCCCACCCCGTCAAGCAAATTCACCACCCAGCCCCGCCGTCTCTCCCAGGCCGGCCGGCCCCTTCGCGCACAGTGCTCAAACCAGACCATCTTTTCCCTCGGCCCGGGTGCCACACTCGCACCATGAACCTACGTCATGACCACGCACTGCTGCTCGATACCCTCATCAAAGGCAAACTGCCCCGCAACCTCAGTTGGGCCAAGGTCGTTGACCTCATCGCGCAAATGGGCACCGTCGAGCCCCGCGGCAATGACGACTACGCCTTCATCATCGGGACACAGGAGGCGTTCTTCAAAAAGCCAAGCTCCCACGACCTCGACATGGAAGAAGTGCGCCACCTGCGCAAATTCATCCGCGACGCGCAAATGCCCGACCAGCAACCGGCTCCTACGCCCTCCGGCCGCTCCATCGTCGTCATCGACCACCACTCCGCCCATATTTTCCAGGACATCGCCGAAGATATCTCAGACGAAGAGCGCTCCGTACGCCCCTACGATCCCTTCCACTTCCATCACCACCTGGTCCACCGCAAAGAGGCCCACTATCGCGGCGACCGCGTGCCCGAGGAAAATGAGTACTACGAAGCCATCGCCAAAGACCTGCTCCACTCCGCGGAAATCGTCCTCATCGGCAACGCCGTCGGCACCAGCAGCGCCGCGCAGGTTCTCTCCGACTATCTCCACAAGCACCACACCACCCTGGCCGAGCGCATCGTCGCCACCGACCACGTCGATCTCTCCGCCCTCACCGACGCGGAAATCGAAGCCCTCGCCCGCAAACACATGCCGGTCACTTTCGAAGTAGCAAACCTTACAAAGTAAGTCGGAACAGCTAGCCCGAAATAGCCCGCTCCGCGGCCCGCGCATTGGCCACAAAAGCTCGCACCTTGGCCGCATCTTTCCGCCCCGGAACCTCTTCCACGCCGCTGGCCACGTCCACGCCCCACGGCCGCAGCGTGCCAATCGCTTCGCCCACGTTCTCCGGCCTCAGCCCGCCCGCCGCAATCAGCCGCAAGCTGCGCTCCGGCGCAAAGATCGTCCCCCGCGCCGTATGCCAGTCAAACGCCACACCCGTTCCGCCCACCACAGCGCCCCTGCGGCTGTCCACCAGCACCGCGTCCACCGCAGGCTCTGCGGCGGCCTGCGCCAACTCATCCACAGCGCCAGCGCCAAAGTGCACCACCCGCAAAATCCGCAGCCCTGCCCCAAACCGCGCCCGCAGCAGGGCTGGGAAGCCCGCTCCGCCCGAGTGTAGCTGCACTCCCGTCAGCCCGCACCGCTCCACGGCCTCCACAATCGCCGCCAGCTCCGCCTCCACAAACACGCCAATTGTTTCCACCGGCGCCGCCAGTTGCGGAGCAATCCTGGCCACCTGCTCCACCGTCACCTGCCTCGGGCTCGCCGCAAACACAAAGCCCACCGCGTCCGCGCCGGCCTCCGCAGCCATCCGCGCGTCCTCCAGCGACGTATTCGCGCACACCTTCACCCACAGGCTCATCGCAATCCCTTTGCCTCGCGCAGCAGCGTCTCCAGCGCAAGGGCCGGGTCCGCCTGGCGCATCAGGCTCTCCCCAATCAGGAAGGCGTCAAACCCCGCCGCCCGCAGCCGCGCCACTTCCCCACCACTCGTCAAACCGCTCTCCGCCACCCGCACCACCCCGGCCGGAATCCGTTCCACCAGCTCCAGAGAAGTCTCAATCCGCACCTCAAAGCTGTGCAGATTGCGGTTGTTCACCCCAATCGCATCCGGACGCTCGCCCATCGCCAGTGCACGCTCCAGCTCTTCAGCCGTATGCACCTCAACCAGCACATCCAGCCCCAGCCGGTGCGCCTCCCGCGCAAAGGCCGTCAGCTCCGCATCGGTCAAGGCCGCCACAATCAGCAGAACCGCGTCGCCCCCATGCGCCCGCGCCTCGGCTATCTGGTACGCATCCACCGTAAAGTCCTTGCGCAGACAGGGCAGCGGAACTGCCGCCGAAGCCAGCTCCAAGTTCCGTAAACTCCCCTGAAAATACGGCTCGTCCGTCAGCACCGACAACACCGCCGCGCCCCCCCCCAGGTACCGCCCAGCCAGCCACTCCAGGTCAAAATCCGCCCGAATCAACCCCTTCGACGGCGACGCCTTCTTCAGCTCCGCTATCACCGCCGGCCCCGTCGCCGCGCGCTCCCGCAGCGCCCGCGCCCAGCCCCGCGGAGTATGCCCCGCCGCCAGCCCCTCCAGCTCCGCCAAAGGGACACGCTCCTTCGCCGCAGCCACCGTAGCCCGCGTCGTCGTCAATATCCTGTCAAGGTGTGTCGCCATCTCGCTCCCAGTATAGTTTCCTGCCCCAAAAACCAGCCCAAACGCAACAAAGCCCCGGAATCTACCGGGGCGATTGCTACTCAGTCTAATTGGTGCCGAAGAGAGGACTTGAACCTCCACACCCTTGCGAGTACATGGACCTGAACCATGCGCGTCTGCCAATTCCGCCACTTCGGCACAAGCTCATCTGGCTACAAAAACCAGACTGGCAGCGAGATTCAGTTTCTCAGATGAGCTCGGGCGTGTCAAGGCGACCCCCGCCTTCCCACCCTCCGCGCTACCGTGTAAGCTCTTCCTGTCCGCCGGTTCCCCCCAGCGCGCAAGCTCAAATCCCAACCCGCCAGGAGCATCCATGACAGCCTCAGAATCTCCCCTCGTCACACCTATCCGGAAGATCTACCTGACCAATCAGGGACTCACCGCAAAGGCCCTCGATGGACTCACCTTTCAGCAGCTCACCTCACGCCTCACAGAAAACAACACACCCATGCTCTGGATTGCTGCCCACATCGTCCAGTCCCGCGCCTTCGCCCTCAAACTGATGGGCGAGGATTTCGATACCCAGTGGGGGAAACTCTTCGCTCGCGGCGCAGCCGTGCCGGAACCCTCGCTCTACCCGCCCGTCTCCGACATCGCCGACAGAATGGCCGAGGTCAGCGCCCTTCTCTACTCCAGGCTCAGCTCCCTCAGCCCCGAGCAACTTGCCCTGCCCGCCCCTGGCGTCACTCTTCCCAACTCCGATACGCTGCTCGAACAGATCGGCTTCCTCGGCCTCCACGAAAGCTACCACGTCGGCCAACTCGCCTACATCCGCAAGTCCCTCGGATTTCCCGGCCTTGTGGGCTAGCCCCTCCACAAAAAATGGGCAGCCGCTGTCTTCCAGCGGCTGCCCCGGTTTGTTGCTTGTCTGGCCCTTAACAACCTGCGGTAAAAGTCTGGTTTTGAAAGAGCACGACTTTAGTCGTGCCGTTAGACCCATAGAATCAACCCGGCTTTAGCCGCTGAGGGATGATTCTAGGGAGATTTTGACTTTCACCACAGGCGCTTAAACCAGCTTCGCGTCCAGCAGAATCTCCGTGTTGTTCGCAAACAGCTTCGAAATCGGGCAGCCCGTCTTCGCGCCCGCAGCCGCCGCGTCAAACACTTCCTTCGTCGCTCCCGGAACCTCGGCCACCGTCGTCAAGACGATCTTGGTGATCCCAAATCCGCCCTCAACCTTGCCCAGCGTAACGGCCGCGCTGGTCTCAATCTTGGTCGGCGTCAAGCCCGATCCACCCAACTGTGCGCCCAAGGCCATCGAAAAACAGCTAGCGTGCGCCGCGGCAATCAGCTCCTCGGGAGTCGTGCCCGAGTCCGCGCCCTCAAACCGCGTCTGAAACGAGTAGTTGGCGTTCGTCAGAACTCCGGTTGCCGTGCTGATCGTGCCCTTGCCTTCCTTCAGTGAACCTGTCCAAACTGCGCTTGCCTTGCTTGCCATATACGTGTCTCCTTGGCCCCAACCTGGGGCAATGGTGAAGTTCTTCGCTTTGACCACACACCGGCTCGCTCAGCCCTGACCCACGCGCGTGTTCCTGGGGAAGTGCGCGCAGCCCGGCCGGCTCCCGGTACATACTGTCGCCGGCCCCATTGGACCTGCGAAAAGCATCGGCGTCCCCTCCCAAATCCTTCGTGGAAGCAGACCCTGTTACCATGCTAATCTCTCCCCATGCTTCCGGAGCGTCCCACCGCCCTTGACCCCGAATTTTTACCGCCAACCGGGACGCAACCGCCCGCAGCCGCCCCCACGCACCACCAGCAGATCTGCCCCAACTGCAGCCACCACCTCACCGGCCACCACTGCAAACTCGTCTGCACCCAGTGCGGCTACTACCTAAGCTGCGCCGACTACTACTAGCTCTGTAGCCGCTCAATCGTGGACATGGATTCCAGGTATGGGTGCCCCCGGTCCGGGGCCCCAACCGACAGGACTTCGTTCGTGGGGTGGAGTTCCCTCGCACTTGGGGACCGGGGAGATCGCATATCCAAACGATCGTGATCTTAGCAGCAGAGTCGAATGACCCAAAACCTTCGAAACGATGGAGAAATGGCAACTTTCGATTCGCCTGCCACCCAGTCGGGCAGGCACAGAATGGCTCACCCCTGGGAGCCCGTAGAGAATCTCCGATTCAGTCAGTGTTTTGAAAGAGCACGGCTTCAGCCGTGCCGTAAATGCCGCATAATCAACAGGGCTTTAGCTCCTGAGGGAAGTTTCTTCTCCGAATTCAGCCTGTCTGTCATTCCCGAAGGGAATCTGCTGTTGCCCTTGGCTTTCCTGTCTGTCATTCCCGAAGGGAATCTGCTGTTGCTTTTGTTGTTGTTGCCTTTGCTTGCCATCCTGAACGCAGCGAAGGATCTGCTTTTGCCTTTGCTCTTGTTCTTGCTTCTCTGTCTGTCATTCCCGAAGGGAATCTGCTGTTGCCTCAGGACGGGTACGGGCTTCACCCACACAGATAGCCTTTTATGTTTTGAAAGGGCACGACTTTAGTCGTGCCGCAAACGGCCCAAAACGAATTGGGCTTTAACCCCAGGAATAATTCTCCCCTACCCAACACTGACCGAGGGGCTCAATGCCCCTCGGCCCCGCCTTTCGCCCGTTGGATCGCAGAACCACCCATCCTATAAGATGCCAAGAGGAGCAATCCACCTAAACCCAGCTTGCCAGCCTTCCGCGCAGCCCACCCTCCGCAAAAGCGACGCAGGGTAGGGCACCCAACTTCGTGGTAGCTTGGGAAGAATGCAAGATGGGTGGGCCACCCGCCGTCGGCAACCTCTTGAACTATACTGACTCCACCGTGATGGGTACGTGGAGCTTTCAATACGACCACCTCAACCGTCTCTCGCTGGGCACGCAGACGCCGCTTGTCGCCGCCCCGCAATCCTACTGCTGGGCGTACGACGCCTTCGGCAACCGCACCGGCGAGTTGGAACTGAACAGCACCGGCACTGCGGCCACGCAAGCGGCGAGCCCCTGCCCTGCGCTGACTTCGTCCAATGCCACCCACTGGGCCAACCACAACGCTTTCAACCAGACAACGACAACCGACCAGGCGGTCACCTACGACGGAGCCGGAAACGTGACCCAGGACACCCGCAACGCGTATGTCTACGACCCCGAGGGCCGGATCTGCGCGGTGGAGAACACGACCGGCTCGCCGACCTACACCGAGTATCTCTATGATGCCGAGGGGCGGCGTGTGGCCAAGGGGTCGCAGACCAACCTGAGCTGCGGCGCACCGACCGCGGCCAACGGGTTTACGCTGAAAAGCCAATACCTGCTGGACGCCGGCGGCGACCAGGTGACCGAGCTCGGCCCCGGCGCGAACCCCGCAACCAACTGGGTGCACAGCAACATCTGGCAGGGTGGCCGCCTCACCGGCACCTACACCAGCAACGGGCTGCACTTCGACATTGCCGATCCGCTGGGAACCAAGCGCGTGCAGGCCCTCATCTCCGCCCTCGGCCTCGGAGTGCCGGAGCTGAACTGCCTCAGCCTGCCCTTTGGCAACAATGTTGGCAATACGCTGCTGTCGAATTGTGTCGCGGTGGGCAGCGGCGGAACAGACGCCACCGAGCACCACTTTACCGGCAAAGAACGAGACACCGAATCCGGCAACGACTACTTCGGGGGCGGGTGGCCACGGTCTCGGTGAGCCGTCCCAGCGCGGGTGAGGGTGCCCCCGGTCCCTCGCACTTGGGGACCGGGGATGACAGCCCGACGTTGCGGCGGGTAGCCTTCGTCAAGGTCGTTGTCAAGCCCCCCAAATTTTCGCGCCAACTCAAAGCCCAACAAAACAAACCACTAGGACCGCAAGAAAATCGGACCAACCCTGCCGAGTATTATCCCCCAAAAGCGCACAATCAAAGCAGTCGTCCAGAGGACAGATTCCATGCAAGCAGAAATCCGAAAATTCGTCCCAGCCTCCACCCCGCAACGATACACGCAACAAAAGTGCACAAAAGCGCACAAAAACGCCAGGTAACCACCCACTAACACCAAGTCCATCAACCACATAGGAGGAATTTCCAGCAAAAACACCCCACCCCCCCCTTTTCCGGCAAAAAATAGAAGCAATCAGTGAGAAACTTCACTGGCCTTCCGCGCCGCCTCAAACTCATCTCCCGGCAGCCACTCCACCGACTGCTTCTGCTCGCTCGCCATCCACCCCAGCACAAACCCGAATCGAGCCAGCTTCGCATTCCCTTGGAAGTCCCAATCCGGTCGGTACTCGTCCGAAGGCTGGTGGTAGTCATGGGCCACGTAATCCGCTTCCTGCGCCCGTCCCCACGCCTCGTCGTGACCCGCAAACAGCACGCCCTGGTCCACGGAAAACGCCGGAATCCCCACCCGAGCCAGCGAAAAATGGTCTGACCGGTAGTAGTGCCCGGCCATCGGCGTCGGGTCCGGAAGCAGCTCCAGGTCAAAGGCCGTCGCCACCGACCGCACCGTCGGCCAGAAGCTCAGCCGCTCCGCCCCATTCAAACTCACCGACCGCGGAATCCCGATAGGCAGCAGCATGTCGTAGTTCAAATCCAGCGCAATCTGCCCCGCCGGCACCGGCGGATGCATCCCCAAATACTCAGACCCCAGCAGCCCCTGCTCCTCTGCCGTCACCGCCGCAAAATACATCGCGTGCGGCGGCTTCACCGCAGCCTGCGCAAACGCCCGCGCCAGCTCCAGCACAATCCCGCAGCCCGTCCCGTTATCCGCCGCGCCGTTGTAGATGCCGTCGCCCTTTGCGTCCGGGTCCATGCCCAGGTGGTCGTAGTGCGCCGTATACAGCACCACATTCCCGCCCTCGCTGGCCCCCGCCACGCGTCCCACCACGTTGGTCGAGTCGTACTTCCGCACGCGGCTCTCTACATGCCCCTTCAGCCGCACCGGCAGCTCCACCGCATGAAACGCCCCCGGCTTGCCCGCCCGCTCAATCGCCTGATCCAGATCGCCCATTCCCGCCAGCGTAAACAGCTTCTGCGCCACGTCGTGTTGAATCCAACTGGCCGCCCGCAGCTTGGCCAGCGGATCGCCCTGCAAATAGCTCTTCTCAATCGCCTGCGAGTTCCGCACCACCTCCCAGCCATAGCTGGCCAGGTCCGTCCTGTGCACAATCAGCACGCCGGCCGCGCCCCGCCTTGCCGCTTCCTCGTACTTGTACGTCCACCGCCCGTAGTAGGTGAGCGCCTTGCCCTTGAAAAATGCCTCATCCTCTGACGGCGGCTCGTTGACAATCACCAGTACAATCTTGCCCTTCACATCCACGCCCGCGTAGTCATCCCACTTGTACTCCGGCGCATGGATTCCGTAGCCCACAAACACAATCGGCGCATCCAGGTCGGCCGACGTCTCGCCCGTCTGGTCCTTGGTCACAATCTCCGTGCCATAGGCCAGTTGCGCAGGCTCGCCCTTGGCCGGCACCAGGGCAAAGTGTGTCTTCTCCTCCACCGTATGCACTGCGTACAGTGGAACCCGCTGGAAGTAGCTGCCCTCGTCTCCCGCCGGCAATACCCCCTCCAGCGCAAACTGCGTTGCAATGTACTCGGCCGCGAGCCGGTCTCCGCGCGTCCCCGGCCCCCGGCCCTCCAGCAAGTCCAGGGACAAGAACCGCACCTGCGCCCGCATCTTCTCCGCGTCAATCGACTTGGCCGCCGCCCGTGCTGCTGCCGGCAACCCCTCCACCTGCTCCGTAGGATTCGCCGAATCCGTCATCGACTGCTGCCCATACCCACCCGCAGAGGTCACCACCACCCCAGCCAACACCGCCATCGCTACCCGCTTCGTCATTCCATCTCCTCGAGTCCAAACAAGTCTCATCCAATCCTTCACTCCAGCACAAGCCCAGCGCTGCCGGTTGGTCACTCCGACACATCTGGCACTCAACCCGCAGTCCTCGGCGCTAGAAGCCGCGCCTGCATCAGCACCTTCCGAGCCAGCCCGTTCAACGCCAATCCCGCCAGCTCACCCAGCGGAACCCAGCGCCTCGCTCCCCTGATCGCCGTCAACCCAGCCACCTCGTCCGGTCGCACGCTGCGGACACGCACCAGGTAGTTCACTTGCATAATCGCGTGCCGCACGGTCATCACCGTCTCGCCGCTGTCGCCACCCAGCAGCACCGGCAGCTGCCACATCCCCGGCATCACCGTCTCGCTCGCCGGCCGCTGCTCCAGCAGCACCTCCGTCTCGCTCGCCCCGCTGCGCAGCGCCAACGCGCAACCCGTCTGCTCCGTGCGCATCTTCGCCCGCTTCGCCACCGGATGTTCCCCGCGCGTCATGCACTGTCCCGCCAGCGGGCAGCTCAGGCACTTCGGCCCGCGCGGCAGGCACACCGTCGCTCCCAGCTCCATCATCGCTTGGTTGAAGTCTCCCGCCCGCTCCCGGTCGAGCAGCCGCGCCGCCAACTCGTTGGTCGCCCGCTTCAACCGACCCTGCTCATCCGGCTCGTCCGTGCCAATGCCGGCCAGCCGCTGTGCCACACGCTCCACATTGCCGTCCACCACCGCTACGGCTTCGCCATAGGCAATGCTGGCAATCGCCGCCGAGGTATACGCCCCCACTCCCGGCAGCCCGCGAAGCGCTGCGGCCGTCCGTGGCATCACCCCACCATGCACGGACACCACCACTTTCGCCGCCGCATGCTGCATCCGCGCCCGCCGATAGTACCCCAGCCCGCTCCACAGCGCCAGAACCTGCGCTTCCTCGGCTGCCGCCAGCGCCTCGACCGTCGGCAACGCCGCCATAAACGCCTCGTAGCGCTCAATCACCGCCGCCACCCGCGTCTGCTGCAGCATTATCTCTGACACCCATATCGCATACGGATCCGCTGTCCGCCGCCACGGCAAGTCACGCTGATTCCCCTCAAACCACCTCAGCAGCATTTTCCGCAGTTGGGGAAGCACGGCGGAGCTGGGAAATCCTGTGTCCATCGCTCGATTGTAGTGCTCCACATCAGATCCGCCACCCATCCCAATAGCCATCTCAGGCAGCCAATTTCTTCACGAAGCGTTCCCAACGTCACAAATTCCCGAGTCAGAATCGTGTTATAGTGCCTCCAGATTTTCAAATTTTCCGGCCAGGCCGGTCCGCACACGGGCACGGCGGCCTACTCAAACTCGTACCCCATTCCTGACTCACCTCACCTACGGGGCCCAGGTTTTGCATCAGCCCATTAACCCCCCCATTTTTGGAGCCTCCATGTCTCGTTCTCTCACCGCCCTTGCCCTGGTCGTCGCTCTCTGCACCACCGCCGTTGTTGCCCGCGCCCAAGCCTACAGCTCTTCCGCCGACACACCATCCATCGCGCAATCCTTTGTAGCCCCAGACCAGGCATCTTCCGGCGCGGCCGCAAAGGGCACAAACGCCCAAAAGCCATCCACCAAGGCATTTTCCGCAATTGGTTTCGCCGCGGATGTCTCCCCGCTCGGCATCGGCGGCCAGGTCGCCACCAATCTCAACAGCCACATCAACATCCGCGCCGAAGGCAGCTACTTCACCTATACCGTCAGCAACATCACCAGCAACGGATTCACCATCAGCCCCAAGCTGAACCTCGCCTCCGCCGGCGCTGCCGTTGACCTGTACCCATTCCACGCCGGCTTCCGCATCAGCCCAGGCGTCCTCTTTTATAACCAGAACTCGGCCAATGCCACCTACGTCGTCGCCCCGGGCACCAGCTTCAAGCTCAACAACGTCACCTACTACTCCGGCTCCGGCTCCAACGCCGTTCAGGGCACTGGCGTGGTCGGCCTCGGCAATGGTACCCCCGCCTTCACCATCACCACCGGCTGGGGCAACATCGCCAAGACCAAAGGTCACTGGAGCTTCCCCGTCGAAGTCGGCATCGCACTCATCCAGGCTCCCACCCTCAACATCACCCTCTCTGGAGAGGGATGCAACGACCCCCAGGGGACCTACTGCGTCAACGTCGCCACTGACCCCACCATCCAGTCCAACCTAAAGGCACAGATCGCCACCTATCAAAACGACCTCAACCCCCTCAAGACCTACCCCATCGTCAGCTTCGGTGTCTCCTACAGCTTCCACACCCGCTAGCCAGGACCCGTGCCGGCCGCCTGCTCTCACCCAGGCGGCCGCCACCCCTCTCTTAAACACAATCCCTCCCCATAGCGTCTAATCAACAGATGCCAGCCGCTCGCGTCATCGTGCGCACCCCTGGCCCTGGAGTTCGCTCATGATCCGATGCTCAATGGCCCTGGCAATCCTCGCCGCTTCCGCCCTGCTCGCACCTTCCGCTCACGCCCAAAACGAAAATCAAGGTCAGGGTCGCGCCATCGTCACCGTACTCCCCAAAAAGGCCACGGACCCGGCTCCGGCCACCGATCCTCAGGGCATCAAGCTGGAAATCAACGGAAAAAAGGCCACCGTGAGCAACTGGCGCGCCCTCAACGGCCCCAACGACACCGTCGAGCTCATCTTCCTCATGGACTCCTCTTCCCGCGACAGCCTCGGCGGCGAACTCGAAACCATCGCCCACTTCCTTGACCGCCTGCCCCCCAATACCCGAGCCACCATCGCCTATATGCAGAACGGAAGCGCCGTTCTCAGCGGTCCACTCACCGCCGACCGTGCCGAAGCCAAGCGCCATCTCCACATGCCCATGGGCGTCTCCAGCGCCAGTCCCTACTTCTGCCTCTCGAACCTCGCCCAGCACTGGCCCTCCGGAGACCGCCACGCCCGCCGAGAAGTCGTTATGGTCACCGACGGCGTTGACCCCTACGAGCAGCACCTCGACCTCGACGACCCCTACGTCAAGACCGCTACCGACGATTCCGCACGCGCCGGCATCCTCGTCTACACCCTCTACTGGCGTAACCGCGGCCCTGCCGACAACTACGCCGAGGTCAGCAACACAGGACAAAGCCTTCTCGAAATCGTCGCCGAAGCAACTGGCGGCAAAAGCTACTGGCACGGACAGGGAAACCCCGTCTCCTTTGAGCCCTACCTCGACGACCTCGCCCGACGCCTTCAGAACCAGTACGAACTCGGCTTCTCCGCACCCCTTCACGGCAAGCCCCAGGTCGAAGAACTCCGCCTCAAATTCTCCGTCCCCGGCTCCTCCGTCGACTCGCCCCAGCTGGTCATGGTCTATCGCGAAGGCGCCACACAGTAGCTCCGCTTCACCATTGTCCCCACTCGCCCCGCGCCAGCACCCACGCCGCCAGCAGCAGACTGCTCGTGGCGTGCGCAGCCACAGCGTCCCCCATGCGCCCACGCCACTTCAGCGCTCCGGCATACGCAAGGCCCGACGCAATCCCCAATAGCCACCGCTCTCCGTACAGCAGTCCAAAGGCCACCGACGATACACCCACCGAGAGCCACGTCATCCTGTCCAGCGGCACGGCGTCGAACTCCCGGGCGAGCACCCGCCGCCCAAGGTAGCCGCGAAACGCCAGCTCCTCCACAATAGGCCCCGTAACCCCCGCCGCCGCTACGCGAAAGGCAATCCAGCCCCAGCGCTCCACCGGCCCCAACACCGCCAGCGAAGCACCCAGCGAACCCGCACCCGCTGTCTCCCGCTGCGCAGCAATCCACAGCAGGAACACCGCCGTACCGATCCCTGCAGACACCCAGCCAAACCGCCAATCCAGCTTGCGCAACTCGCTCCGAAAATGCCAAATAGCCCATCCAGCAGCAAAAAAACGCAGCGGATACAGCCACTCAAATTGCCCCGAAGCAGCCTTTGATACAAAAGAAGCCGCCAAGACCGCCAAAAACGGAACCAGATACGCGCCAGTCGCGGGCGATTCTCCAGCTTCCTTCTGCGCCGGCGCATCCTTCCGTACCCAGGACAGTCGTTGCGTCGCAACTGAAAAACTCAGCGCCACCAGCGTGAATCCGATCCAGCCGGCTCGCGAGTGAAAACCGAAGATCGCCGTCTCCGGGTAGCCCGCGTTCCCAATCAGCACCAGAACGCAGATCCGCAGCACGTTCATTACCCACATGCACACCAGGGAAAGCGGAATCAGCATCAGCGCCTGAGGAAACCGGCTTTCCCGCCGGAAATAAATCAGCCAAACCACGGTGAAGACCAGAATCATCCCCAGCCCCTCAAGACCGGAGCACTCCTTGGCCACAAACACCAGAAACCGCGCCGTCCCAATCTGGAATGAAGCTGAATCGGATATCAACCCAGTGATCGCCCAGGGCTCAAGCAGACTCAGCACAAAGTGGACTGCGGAAAATGTCCAGCTTTGTAAAAGGCTCGCCTCGTCGCCTCCCGGCCTCAGCCAAAAGCCCTGAGCCGGCTCCCGGATCAGGTACGCACCCGCCCCCGCAAGCAAAGCCAGCACCCAGGCGGGATTCGTAACTCTGACAGCCTTGACCCACTGCGCCAGCGGCAGACAAGCCAGCGCCAGCGTCACAATCGCGGCCACCAGCCCGCAGCGCTCCATTGCCGGATCCAGACTGGGGCTCAGCGCCGAGACTCCCCGCCACTCCGCCAATCGCAGAGCGCAAAGTGCCGCCAGGCAAGCCAAATGCCCGCCGAAAAACCACCAGCGGAAGGGGATCGCATCCTCAATCTGCCCAAGCTTGGTGTACCCCAGCCCCAGAAACACGGCAAAAACGACGATCGCGCAAGTGGCCACGGGCCCAAAACTGGCCGATTGATGTGGGACGGCCGCGTAGGCCAGATGACCCAACGCCAAAATCACGGCAAAAAGTAACAGCCGACCGAACGGACGCACCACAAAAAATACAAACCCCGGCAAACGGCCTAAGCCGCCCACCGGGATCCGGTTGACTTCGCTCTTCAGTTTCGTCACCGCTCTACTTACGGCGGCGCGAACGAAGAACCATTACACTGCCGCCCAAAAGCGCCAGACCGCCGATCGCTAAGCCGGGATCGATCTCGGGAGCCTTGTTAATTGGAACCGGAGTTGGTGTAGGCGTCGCCTGAGCGGCCAGGCAGGCACCGAAGAAGAGCCCCAAGGACAAGAGAGAACATTTCACAAAAGTTTTCATTGACAACTCCTCAAAACATTTCGCACTTCCCCGTTCTACATCTTCAATCCAGTGTGTGGGATTCTTACACGATCCATTCATCTGGATTGACGAACATCCTGCCGCGACAGGCTTCCAAGCCACCCGCGCCGCAGTTTTTTTCGGAGGAATGCTTTTTGCGTTGCCCAGGTGCTGCGCACCCAGAGGACCCGCTTCCAAACTAGGCTGTTGCGGTGCAACAATATCCGGAACCTGCTCACATCAACAGCGCAAACCACTCCCGGAAACTTTGCGTTGACTCATATTATCTGTCCTTGCCACTCTTAAAAAGAAATCTTTGGTAATAACGGAGTACCCACGCTATCCGTCACCTTGGTAATTCCACTCTGCGCGCTGTACCCTCTACTTATGCGGCAAGGGATGGCCAACCCGTTACTGGTGCTCTTCGCCGGTTTCTACGCTGCTTCCTCCGGCCCTGAGGCAAAATCGCCTGCCCGCTGCCGACGCCACGGCAAGCCCCAAGTCGATGCCCCCCACCTCAAGTTCCCCGTCTCCGGCTCCTCCGTCAACTCTCCCCAGCACGCAATGGTCTATCGCGAAGGCGCCACCCCGTCCTGACCCGCTCGAAATTCGATCGGAACGGTGTCCCAGACGCTACAAGTTCATTACGAGGCGCAGTCCACTGCCCCGCCGGCAAACCACCCCCTCTGGAGACCACCATGGCTGACAAAAATAAACCCGACCTCCGGCCCCACACCGTCCACGACCACTTCGGCCACTTCGCTGCCACGGCCAACCTATGGCTCGGCTCCACATGGGCCTTCCTCGCTGCCGGCCTCGTCGTACTGTTCTGGGCCGCCAGCGGCCCCATCTTTCACTTCTCCGCCGTCTGGGTCGAAATCATCAACACCTGCACCGGCATCGCCGTCTTCCTCATGGTCTTCCTCATCCAGAACACGCAGAACCGAGACGCCCGCGCCATCAACCTCAAGCTCAATGAAATCATCCTCGCCATGGACAAGGCCCGCAACAAAATGATCGACATCGAGCGCCTCACCGATGTCGAACTCGACGTAATGCAGGCCACCTACGAAGACGTCAAACCCGGCAGCACCGTCCCCAAAACCTGACCCGCCCGCATTGCGCCGTCCCGCAGTCCCCGTATACCCTCGATTCATGCGGCAATGGACGGCCATTCTAATACTGGTGCTCTTCGGCGGATTCTACGCCGCGCCCCTCATCGCCGCCGCCTCCTCCGACCCTGAGGCCAATCTGCCCGCCTGCTGCCGCCGCCACGGCAAGCACCACTGCGCAATGATGGACGCCTACCTCCAGGCCACCTCCCCAGGCTCCCCGCAGGTCAGCGCAACCCCGCAGCACTGCCCCTTCTATCCCCACGGCGTGCCTCCCGGCAGCCTCACACTCCACGCCGCCCCTCCACCGGCCGCGGCCCACTTCGCCCAGCTCGTCAGCCAACCGGCCATCCAAGCCCAAACCCAGGCCCTCTATTGCCTCTCTCTTGACCGCGCCCGCCAAAAGCGCGGCCCCCCCGCCCTTTCTTCCCGGCTGTAACTCCCCGCGACTCCGTCTACGCCACACGCCTTAAGGCGACGGCGGACGTGTCCTCGTGCCGCCCCAGCAGCGCGCACCGCAAGCACTGTCCTGCCAAAAAAGGAAGAATCCATGCACATCGCCGTCGCTCTACTCGCCGTCCTCTCCGTCGTCCCGCTCACCCCCACCCAGGCCACCAAGGTCGACAAGCTTGAAAAGGAGCTCATAGCCCCCTGCTGCTACCAGCAGACCATCAAAGACCACATCAGCGACGTTGCTGCGGAGATGCGCGAAGAAGTCACCGCCTTCGTCGTCCAGGGCCGCGACGAGCAGGACATCCTCAACTACTACAAGGCAAAGTACGGAGACACCATCCTCGCCGAGCCAGACGGCCTCGCCGGCCAAATCCTCATCGGCATCCCCATAGCCGTCTTCCTGCTCTCCACCGCCCTCATCGCCCTCATCGTCAACAGATATCTCAAAACCCGAACCCTCGCCCCGGCCATGCCCTTCCTTCCCGACGCTGAATGGCAATCGATCCGCGGCAGAATCCGCTCAGAACTCGGCGACCAGTAGCGAACTCCCCCGGGAGTTCCCCGCTCACCCCGGCCGCCGCGCCAGCACGCTCAAATATTGCTCCCACGGCCCCACAGCCTCGCGGTACTGTCCGCCCAGCACCCGCGAAATCTGGTGCAGGTGCGTCATGTCATGTACCGCCCAGGTCGCCAGCAGGTTCTTGAGCGTCACCTCGCCAAAGATCGGATGCACCCCGCGCTTCGCCAGTAACGAGTCCGTCAGCCCCATTCCCCGCAGCTCCGCCAGCCCAGCCCGCCGCTCGGCGGCAAGGGCGTCCAGCAACTCATCCAGACTGCTGCCCGCGCACAGCGCCACATGCCCAAACCGGTCAAAGGGCGGCAGCTCGCGCACCCCGTCGCTCTCCAAAATCGCCCGCACCCGCACCATCCAATCCGTGCGCTCGCAGTGCACCAGGTGCCCCACCACGTAGAAGGCGCTCCAGCTCTCCCCACCCTCATTGGCCAGCGTCCACGCCTCCGGCAACCCCCGCAGCAGCGCATCCAGCGCCCCCGGCGTCCGCTCCAGCAGGGCAATCGTCGTCCCCAGTTCAAACTCCATCGCTTCGTTTCTCCTCAGTCCTTCAATATCTCAGTGCCAAGCCCACACGCACAAAGGCCGCTCCTCACGGAGCGGCCTTCGCACTTCCATCCATCGCAGGAAACTAGTCCCCGGCAACCGGCTCTTCCGTCCGCACCGGCTTCGCCGGCGCAATCGCGTCCAGCCGAACCAGGCCCTCGACCGGCTTCTCGCCCAGCACATGCTCGCGATACAGCTTGGCCATCTGCGCGTTTTCCGCATCGCTCTTGATCTTCTCGTTGCGCGCCCGCAGCTTCTCTTCCCGGGCGTTCTTGGCAATGCCCAGGTTGTCCAGCGTGTGGTTCGCTTCCGAGTTCACATGCTCCATGTTCAGCGCCAGGTGATGCCCTACCTGCGACATGCCCACCTGCTTGCCGCCCGCAAAAATCTCATGCCGACCGTGCTCCTCGTACCACTTCGTCAAGGTAGCAGTCATGTGCATCTTCTCGATGATGTTCCGCCAGCCTACGCCCGTGTTGTACGCGCAGAAGCTGATCTCGCCCTCCTGCGTCGCATACGGAATAATGCACTGCTCCGTCCGGCGGAAGTCGTAGTTGAACAAGTCCTGGAACCACATCCCCGCGATGAACAGGAAGTTCCACCGATCCGACCGGCGCAGCTTGATGTCCTCGGCCGTCCGGTCGCCCGTCACCTTGCCGTAGTCTTTGCCCGTCGCGTTGAACGTCTTGTCCATCTTCTTGAACATGTCGGTGATCTTGAAGTGCGTCGGCGCCATGAACGGGTCATAGTTCCGCAGCAGGGCCAGCGCAATGCCCAGAATCGACAGGAACTTGCCCCGCGCCGCGTCGTTGATCTTGGCCACGTCCTTGGCCAGTCGCCCCGCATCCAGGAAGGCCGTCACCGGAACCGCTTCCTTCGTTTCCTTGTCCACCATCAGCGCCATGCCAATGCCGCAATTCGGGTGGCATCCGCACGACAGCGCGCCCCAGTCCGCACTCGGCCCATGCACATGGTCCGCCCAGTCGCTGAACGTGCTCATAAAGCTGATCGGGAACCAGTCGCGAATCGGCTCGCCCAATCCCGTCTGCGTCTTCACATCCTGCGCCAGGTGGCTCAGCGTATACCGCTGCGCCTGCCGCCGCTCGTCGGAAATCTCTTCGTCCCTGCCCGTAAAGCTCACTGGCTGGAAGCTCAAAAAACTGATCGTCTTCGGATTGTCCAGCGCAAACTCCACAATCCGCCCAACCTGCTCGTTGTTGATGCCATTGATGATCGTCGTCACCGGCACAATATCCACGCCCGCCTCGTGCAGGTTATGGATCGCCTGCAACTTCACGTCAAACAGGTTGCCCACCTTGCGGTGTGAGTTGGCCGCGTTGCCGATTCCGTCAAACTGCAGGTACACATAGCGCAGACCCGCTTCCGCCGCAGCCCGGCAAAGCTCCTTGCTCTTGGCAAACTCAATCCCATTCGAGGCCGCCTGCACGCTGTTGTACCCCACCTTGCGGGAGTACGCCACAGCATCCAGGAAGTACGGCGAAAGCGTCGGCTCGCCACCGCTGAACTGCACGCTCATCTGCCGGTGCGGCTTGATCGTCACCGCATTGTCCAGCATCGTCTTGATCTCCGCCCAGGTCAGCTCATGCACAAATCCCACCTGGTTGGCGTCCATAAAGCACGGGTCGCACATCATGTTGCAGCGGTTCGTCAGGTCGATCGTCAACACCGAGCCGCGTCCGTGCGTCACCGTCGAGGTGCCGTGATTGTGCAGCTTCTCATCGTTGTGCGCGCGAATGTCGCGCCCCGGAAAGCTCTCTTCCAGGTGTTTGAAGAACGCCGGATCCGTCGACATCAGGTCTTCAAAGTGGCCATGCTTCGGGCAGTCCTTCACCATCAGAATCTGCCCGTCCCGCTCGATGATCTGGGCCTTGATCTCACCCACCTTCTCGTTCAGCAGTACCTCGTGCGGCAGCTTCCCATCCAGAATCTGCTGCCGAATCTCCGGCACGCACTTCGGACACAGCGAATCGGTAGAACGCGGCCAGCCCAAGGGAGGCTTCTCCTTCTGCCAGCTCTTCAGCAGCGGCTTGTCGCTCCACTTCGGCGTAATCGACGGATTCGGGTTGATGCGGTTGATGCGCTCAAACACCGCCCACACACCCTTCGCTCCGTACACCAGGGCCTTCTCTGCATACTTCACTGCTTTTGCCATCGACGCAAATCTCCTTGTTTCCAATTTCGGGGTTGCTCTATCTCAAATCAAATCAATAGTCCGACAGCTGGTCCTCGCGCCGCCGTTACCTTTGCCACCCGTAGCCGGGCGCGGGGGAACAATATGTCATTACAAGGGTAATCGGAGTCGCAAGGCAACCCAAAGACCAACCATCGAATGGAGAATTTCCGCCCTGAACGGGGATTGACGCATGGGGAACGGCGCTGTCGGCCCCACTTCAACCCGAAGATTACAGCGCCTTGGCCGCCGAATTCATTTCCCCGGCATAAACCGTATAACCGCTCTGACCCTCGGCTTTGGCCCGATACATTGCCAAATCAACATGATGCATCAGCCGCTCCATCGTCAGACCCGCAGCTGGATACGTGCATACTCCTACGCTCGCGCCAATCCGAATCTCGGCAAGCCCCATCGGGAACGGTTTCTGAATGGCCGCAACAATATTCTGCGCAATCGTCTCAGCGTCCTGCACCGCCTTCAGCTTCGGCAGCAGAACAATAAACTCGTCGCCGCCCATTCGCGCCACCATATCGCTCGCCCGCACGGCGTCCTTGAGCCGACCCGCCACCTGGCACAGCAGCCGATCCCCCGCCTGGTGACCAAGCGTGTCGTTCACTTCCTTGAACCGGTCCAGGTCCACCAGCAACAGTCCCAGGATGCACTGCTCACGCTGAGCCATCGCCAGCGCCATCACGATTCGGTCGTCCATCAACGCTCGGTTTGCCAAACCCGTCAGCGTATCGTGCTGCGCCGCGTGCCGCAGTTGCTCCTCACTCTCCCGCAGCATCTGCGTTTGCTGGGCCACCTGCTCCCGCAGCACCACCACCCACGCAATCGCCGCGGTCGCCAGCAGGCAAACAATGCCCAAAACCAGCAAAGTGTGCAGCCCTGTCCACCACGAGGGAGTCTGCAGCACCTCCACATCCCCCACCGAGCGCAGAAGAATCTCGACCGACTTCACCCGCATCCCGCCTTCGCCCGTCGATGTCTCCTGGTCATTCGCCGTTACCCGGCAAATTCCCGTTACCCGCAACCTGCTCCCTTCCTTCCACTCCGCACCCGGTCCGCTTTCACCTTCCTTGGCCAGAATCGCCGATATCAGAGAATGCCCGCTCATTAAAAGCAGAACCTCATCCCCGTCGGTCCGGTCTACCCCGGCAAGTTCCCCTTCCATCGTTACCAGGGCCGCATCATCCGTGCCTGAAAATGCCTCCGCGCTATCAATCGTTCGCGCATTCACCTCTGCCGGGGCGCCGCTCGCCACTCGGTAAGTTGCATTCACCAGCGTCGGCCTGTAATCCACAATCGCCGGAAATCCCAGCAAATCCACCCACGCCCCCTCCGCCACGGGCGCTGTTTCCGTCGTCGCCACACACAGCCCGTCCGTCCCTTCCTGCACGCACAGCAGCCGCCCGGGCCACTTCAAAGTCACTCGCCCGCGCACATGCTTCCGCCTTGGCAACTCCATCCCAGGCACATATTGCAGCAACTTCGAAATCTCCTGCGGCGCTGTGTCATACGGATTCGCCGGAGCGGGATTCACCACTCGAACCTGCTCCAGCGATGCGAAATAGAGATGCGCCCCCACCAACTGCCGATTGCGGTTGAACTCCGGCGCTTCATTGCCGCGAATCCGGACTATCGCATCCACCAGGCCGTCATAGTCCTTGCCTGGCTCCACAAGCGTTGTGCACATCAGCCTGCCCTCCTTCGTAGCAAGCTCAAACACCACGTTCTTCCCCACAACTTGGACCGCGTGGACCAGCCCTTCCACCTCCACCCACTGACCGTCCATCTCGGCAAAAAGCATCTGAGGCACCGTAACTGCCACAGGATTCTCCGGAAGATGACCATGCCCAATCACATCAATCGCGGCATCCTGCAAGATCGGCGCATAGTCTCCCGAGCCGCTCCTGGCCACCACGTCCAGTTCGTCCCCCGGCTTGATATCCAGAATTGGGCGCAGAGGCACGCGAATGAAAATGCTACCCGTCGCATCGTGCACAAAGAGCGCACCATGGCGCATATCAATATATGGATCGTAGTAGGTCAGCACCACCCGCAGATGAACCGGACGCCCTTGTCTTGCTTCCTCAGGCATCAGGCTGTGTACCGCATGTGTGGTCGTTAATACAGTTGCGGCCTGGCCTGTTTCTGCACAGCCAGCTGTCGACGCCGGCAAAAAGCACGCACTGGCCACCAACACTCCCAGCACACCCATTGCTAATCCATCGCGTGCGGCGCCGCGCTCATTCCGAGCCGCACCCCACCACCATCGTCCACGGCTCACGCCGCAGCGCGCTCCACACTCTCCGCCAGTGACGCGATCCCTGGCCAAGGCCACTACCTGTCTTCCTTCCACATTCACCACGCCCCGCGCGTTCCGTCCTGCGGCGGAGCTGATAAACCTGGACTCATCATTCTAAGGAGTTATCGGCATAATCTCGACACACGAAAGACCTATTGCACAATATGTTCCACCGATTCCCTGCCCATGTTGCTCCGCACCGCCAGCTTTCACTGTGGAAACCTCTCACCTCAACCCATTCCTCGCAACCATTGACGCCGTCTTCTCTCTTCTCCCAACGGGGGCCGAGGGGACTCCCATGCCAACCAACTCCGCCCAATCTGGGCGAACATATCTGTGACACCATCGAGAACGCCCTCGACCTCGCCACCTGGCTCGGCGCACCCAAACCCCTCCGCCCCGCTACCTCACGGCGCACCGTCCGTCTTCGCCACCTGGTTCACAATCCGCTGCAAAATCACCACCCGCAAATGGATATGCTTCGCCACATCCGGCAAAAACTCCGTGATCAGGTTGTCCACCGGAGAACTCGCCAACCCCACCCCGTACCGCGTTGCGCTCGCCGCCAGGTTCGTTTGCCGCCCGGGCACATACAAGTCCCCTATCTCGTCGTCGATCGCGTTGCCCAACAGCGTGGCATAGTTCACCATTCCCCGCCCGTTGTCCCCCCGCGTCCACACCACCTGCGTCACCGTGTGCAGCACCCGCCGCACCAGGCTAGCCTTCGGTAGCCGATGATAGTGCGGATCCTGGTGCGCCAGCGACGGAATCAGGAACGTGTTGAAAAACTCCCCCGTCATATCCTCCGTGAGGCTCACCCCCACATTCCGCCCAAATCCCCGCATCCCCGGCCCGTACGGTGAGTGTGCATTGGCCGCTGTCGATATCCCCGCTTCCCCCAATATCGTCAGCGCGTTGAACGGGTCCAGCAGATTCGTCACCGCCAGCCGCCCCTTCTCTTTCGCCGTCAGCGGTTGCACCTCCGGCCCGTTCATAAACCGCGTAAACCAGTCCACCGCAGCCGGACAGGGCTTCTGCCCGCAATCCGGCGCCTGCACCGGCTCCGGAGCATCCGGCAGGGCAGGGGACTGAGCAGCCGGTGTCTTCGTCTCAGGCGCTCGCGGCCCCTGCGGCACGCCCTCCTGGCCCCGCACCGCTGCAGGTTGCCATGCACACACCAGCCCCAGCACCCCAACCCAGGCCAGCCCCACAACTCGACCACATAACCTCACCGGCAACTCCCTCCCATCGCCGCCCCTGCTCGCGCCTTCCGTCGTCCCGACCACTCTATGCCCATCTTCGACGCTTCATCCATGCAAAATGTCGCACCCACTCCCGCCAATGCCCCCCACACCTGCGTTGCCGCTGTGGGAACCCCTTCTGCGTTCCAATCCATCCCAGCTGTTGACGATGCCGCCCAGCCTCCGCAAACTGATACCGAGGGGGTTCCCATGCCAACCAATCCCGCAACTCCGCCCAATCTGGGCGAGCATATCCGTGACACCATCGAGAACGCCCTCGGCGTCGCCGAAGCCGAAATCCGCCACGCCGTGGCCTACGTCGATGCCGTCGTCGTTCCTGAGGTTCGCCGCGAATCCGGCGCAGCCCTCACCAAGCTCGCCACCCACATCGAAAGGCTCGGCGCAACCCTCAACGACAAGGGAAATCAACCCCGGTGACAACCCGCCTCACTCCCGCCATCGGCCCGCTCGCCGCCCTCCTCGTGGCCTCGCTCACTCTGGCCGGCTGCGGACACCATGCTCAGATCACAAGCGCGCCCCCGCCGCCCCGCATCGCGCCCAATCCCGCGCCTCCCGGCGGCATCTCCGAAGAAGACCAGGAGTTCATCGCAACCCACCGCCCCATCTACAGGGAAGAGGGCTTCGCCACCTGGTACGACGCGCCCTACACCGGACGCAAGGCCGCCAACGGTCAGCCCTTCGACCGTAACGCCTTCACCGCCGCCCATCGTACCCTCCCCATGGGCTCGCTGCTCGTCGTCACCAACCAGAAGACCCACCAGTCCTCCATCATCCGCGTCACCGACCGTGGGCCCTTCGTGAAAGGACGCACCATCGACCTCTCCATCGCCTCTGCCAAGGCCACCGGGGTCTATCGAGCCGGACTCGCTCCCGTCCAGATCGATGTCTACAAAACTCCCCATCCCATGTTCTCTGGAGGCCGCTGGTGCGTCCAGATCGGCGTCTTCGAGCACTCCGGCAGAGCCATCGCACTGCGCAACCAGCTCCAGCGCAAATACCCCGACTCCCAGGTCCTCGAATTCACTGGAGACACTGGCTACTGGGTCCGCATCCGCCCCGCCGGAGACAATCGAGAAGCCGCCGAGCGCATCGCCGCCCGCCTCAAACCCGCCGAAGGCGACGCTTTCCTCACCCGCCTCGACTAAGTCCCTAGTCCCTCAGTCCCTCGTCGTTCGTCCCACGCACGTTACCAATTTGCTTCCTCGGGGGTGCAAAAGTAACATAAACCCGTTACAATCCGTGCAACCTCTCTCGTGTACTTTCCGGTACCGCGTAAAGACTGCTTCCCCTGCAAGTCCACCGCGGAAAGCCGCGGGCTCCTCATTCAACAAAGGAAACAAACGCAGAGTTTAAGATCGGAGATTAACTGAAATGGCAGATAAATCGAGCATGGTCAAACAGAACTACGTGGCCATCGTTGTCGCAGCGGTAGTCAGCTCTATCCTCCAGGCTGGCTGGAACACCTACTTCTTCAAGCACTGGCTCTCCTCCAACAGCGGCGCCCATGAGAACCTTCAGTACGCCGTCATCCTCATCGGCTTCGCACTCATCGCGGCCACCATCTCCCAGGTCACCCAGCTCACCGGCGCGCTTACCGCCATGCGCGGGCTCAAGGTCGGCGCATACCTCTGGCTGGGCCTCGTCCTCCCGGCCGTCTTTATCAAGCACACCACCGGCGGCGAAGATCTCGGCTCACTCGCTCCCGAAGTCGGCATATGGCTCCTCGCCATGCTCGCCTCCGGCGCCATCGTCGGCGCACTCAACCGAAAGACCAAGTAATTGCGCTCCAAAAACACCGCTGCCGGATGGCCTCAAAGGCTCATCCGGCAGCGGTGTCCTTCGTTCAGTCCGGGGCACTAATCCGGCGGAGGATAATACGGCAGCTTGTCGTTCTTCTCATTCGCCCGCTTCACCGTCACATCGTCAAACAGAAGCGCCGGCGCCAGCACCGTCGCCGGAGCACCGCCCAGCTGGTTGTTCGCAAACAGCTCCTTGCCCGCGGCCACCACTCCTGACCGCAGCGCCCGCAAATCCAGGTCTTCCAGCCGCGCTCCCCGCACCAGCGTCCGCTTCCCGTCCGCTGTCTCCTTGTACAGCAGACGCGGCCCGCCGGTCGCCATCGCCTCCACAAAATACACCGCGCTCAGCCCGCGATCCTTGGCCATCGCCAGCAGCTTCCCGTTCAGCTCGTCCAGGCTCACCCCGTCCTTCGCCGTAATCCGCAGCACCCCAATCGACGGCTGCGCCGGGCCAAACATCCCCGCCCGCCCGTGCCCGTTCGACTGCGGAAAATCCTTTACTGGCTCCCGCCCAATTAGATAGTTCTCCAGCTTGCCCGCCACTACCAGGGCCACCGCCTGTGCCGGAACTCCCTCCTGGTCCTCCGTATACGTTCCCACATTCCCTTTGCCGTTATAGCTCGCAAGGCTCGGGTCATCCGTCACGTCCAGGAACTCCGGCAGTACCCGCGCATGAAGACTCGACGCAAATGCGCCCGTCGTCCGCGCCTGCGTGCCCAGCGGAGGCCGGCTCGCCGTTACTGACCGCGCCAGCAATCCCTTCAGTGTCCCCGCCGCCGCATCCGCATCCATCAGCAGCGGTCCGTGGTACTCCTCGTCCACCAACGGAGCCTGCCGCAACTCCGCCAACCCCGTCAGGCATTCCAGCGCATGTTCCTTGAACTCCGCCGCATCGCCCAGGTCCGCCACGCTGTTGCCGGCCACATAGTAGCTCCGGTCAAGATGCATCCCATCCGTCGCCTGTGCCCCAGCGCTGAAGTCCAGATCGTAGTGCGTCGCCGACGTCCGCGTGATCGTCCCTTCCGTGTTCACCAGGTAGGTCGTCGTCGCTTCCGCATCCAGATACGCCTGCGAATACTGAACGTCCTGCTTGCCCGCGCTCACCTTCGCATCCGTCAGGAACAGCCCGCTCGTCTCGGCAACCGCCCGCTCCCAGGCCTTTTCGTCCACCTGGAAGTGTTTCGGCGTCTCCAGCACAATCACCGGCTTCTCGTGCGAAAAATCATCGGCCTCGGGCGGCGTCTGCACCTGCTTCAGGTCCGCCTGCTTGTGCGCATACGCGTCCAGCGCTCCCTTGTATGCCTGGTCCGTGGCCATCCAAAGCGCCGACCGCAGCGCAATCTCGTCGTTGTCCAGCACTTCCAGCGCCGGCGCGCTGTCCCCCCGCCCCGAGCTGTCCTGCTTGTAGTCCCCCACATCCACCGTCACAAACGCCCCGCGCCGATGAAAATGCCCAGCCCCCGTCGAAGCCCCAAACTCGGCCCGCGTGGTGTAACCCTCCACGTCATCCACCCGGTACTCGATGAAAAACGGCTTCTGAAACCCCTTCAACTGCAGCTCGCTCTTGCTCCGGTCCAGCTCCGTCAGCATTGCCTTCAGCACGGGATCCTTCTCCGCGTCCGCGCGCGTCAGCTGCGTCTGACCCCACACCATCGGCGCTGCCAGCGCCATCACCCCCAGGGAAGCCGCCGCCAAACTCAATCTCTTCGTCAAGCCTGTCATCAGTTTCCCTTTCCTGCTGCCACTGCGGCAGTCCCATTCGTGCCCGGTATCGGCAATATCGGCGGACGCTCCGAGCCCTGAGGCTGCTTCTGCGTCTCCATCTCCGTCAGCAGCATCGCCGGCGCCACCGCCGACACCGGCACTGACCCCGACTCCGCGCCACAGATCCCGTTGAACACTTCGCTCACATCCCCCGTCGCTACAATCCGCTTCATCGCTGCCAGCGGTGTGCCCACAATGCTCACTCCGCGCACCAGCTCATCCGGACGCCCATCCACATACACCCGGTACACCACCAGCGGAATCACCTGGAACGCTTGCGGAGAACTCCGCTCCGTCACCGCAAATCCCGACGAAATATCCTCGAAATACAGCCCATACGCCTTACCCTGCTTCTTCGCCTCGTCCACCAGCATCTTGCGCAGCGCCGGCTCCGAAACTTTGTTCGTCGAACTCACAATCAGGTTCCCCTGACGCCCGTTCGGCATCCGGCCCGTCTGCCCTCGCCCATGCCCGTTGGAATTGCTGAAGCTGGCAATCGGCAGCCGCGACATCAGAAAGTTCTTCAGCACACCGTCCTGGATCAGTTCCACCCGCTGCGCCTTCTGCCCCTCGTCGTCGTACGTATAGCTCCCGCTCAGCCACGTCTTCCCGTAGCTGGTCACCGTCGGGTCGTCGGCCACCGACAGAAAGCTCGGCAGCACCGGTTTGTTCAAATCCTTCGTAAACGTCTGCCCCTCTTCGTCCCCGCGCTGCCGCTGCCCTTCCAGCCGGTGTCCCAGCACCTCGTGGAAAAACACCGCCGACGCACGCCCCGACAAAATCGCCGGCCCGTTGAACGGCTCCGTCACCGGCGCTTTCCGCAACTCCTCCAGGCTCTTGCCCAGCTCCCGGATTGCAGCTTCCAGCTCCGCCTGTGCCGGCAGCCCGTCAATCGTCTTGGCCTCAAACGTCTGGTCCCGGAACAGGTCCATCCCGTCCTCAGCCCGAGTCACTGCAAACACCACCAGGCGTGCCGACTCGTGCGGACTCACCAGACGCGAACCCTCCGACGAGGCATAATAATCCGTCTCGTTCTCCGCCGACAGCATCACCACGTTCTGCGTCACGTCCGGATACTCCCGGAATATCTTTGACAGCGCCCGCACACGCGCTTCCCACGCCGCACGGTCCACCTTCGGCGCTGGAGCCGCCTTGCTCACCGAAACCTGCGCCGTCTCCTTTGAAAAATCCCCCGACGTATCCTCTTCCTTGGCCCGCACCTCGGCCTCGGTCTTCACCTGCAGGTAGTTGTCCAGCGCCCGCCCGTAGCCCGCGTTCGTCGCAGACCACAACGCACGCGCAATCGCCTCCCGGTCGTCCGACAGGGGCAGCGATGCCGTATTCACCGCGCTCGCCCGGTGGGCGTTATGCGTATTGTCCAGCGTTGGCTCGCCCACCCGCACCTGCACATCCACCACCCGCGCCCGGTTGCTCGTCGAGTCCGCCAGCGCCCCAAACTGCGCCCGTATCTCCACCGCCTCCGCGTCTGCCACCGAATAGCTCAGGAAATACGGCGGCAACTGCTTGTCGCCTCCCGGCTTGTCTCCGCCCGTCTTGCCTAGCGAACTCATCGCCCGCGTCAGTTCCGAGCTCATCGTGTCCAGCAGGGGGGGCAAGGGCGGCGCGGCCTTCTGCGCCAGCACACCCTGTGCGCTGGTCACCGCCAGCATGGCCAGTCCCATACCGGCAATCCAGCCACGGCATGGGGTCAAAGTGCGAAACAACATTCGGGATACTCGGGCGCAATCAGGGGTCATCAAGGTTGGTTTTCCGTTCTTGTGTTCTATTGTTGCAGAGAGAGGCGCTGCAATCCCCCATAGCGAAGCGAGGCCTATGTCATACGGACGTTTCAAACCCCAAAGATGTTTAAATGGAACTCGAACACTCCTCGCCTTCATCGCCATTTCGCTCGTCTCAGTCTCCACCAGCCTGGCTCAGCAGTCTGCCCAGCCGCCCGCCTATCAGCTCTCCCCCGACAAACTCCAACAGGCCGTCGCCTTCAATCGCGCCCTCCACTGGCTCCACTTCGGCGCGCAGTTCTGGATGCTCCTCGTCCTCTGGCTCTTCCTCGCCACAGGCGCAGCCGCCCGCCTGGCCGCTTCCATCACCCGCAAAAGCCGCCGCGGATGGCTCAGTTCCGCCATCTTCTCCGCTCTCCTCGTCACTTTTGTCTTCCTTTTCGCCCTGCTTCCGCCCGCCGCCGTCGGACACGCCATCTCCCTCCACTTCGGCATCAGCCTCCAGCCCTGGGGCTCCTGGGCCGCGGACGCAAGCACCAGCCTCCGCAACCTTGTCGTCGGCGCCACTTTCATCCTCATGCTCGCCCACTTCCTCCTCGAGTGGTCCCCCCGCCGCTACTGGCTTTGGTTCTCCGCCGCCTTGGTACCCCTCACCCTCATCGGCGCATTCATCCTCCCCACCTTCATTGACCCCATGTACGACCACTACGAGCCCCTGGCCGCCACACACCCCGCCCTCGTCACCCAACTCGAACGCGTCGTCGCCCGCACCGGAACCAGCATCCCCCCAGACCGCATGTTCCTCCAGCGCGCCGCCTCCAAGTCAAACGGCATCAACGCCCGCGTCACCGGCATCGGCGCAACCAAGCGCATCGTCGTCCTCGACACCACCGCCGACCGCCTCCCCAACGACGAAATCCTCTTCATCTTCGGCCACGAATCCGGCCACTACGTCCTCCATCACGTCGCCAAAGGCATGATCCTCGCCGCACTCGGCACCTTCGCCCTCATGTTCCTCGTCTCCCGCCTCGCCGCCTGGCTCATCGCCCGCTTCGGGGTCACCTGGGGCATTCCCTCCCTGGCCAGCCTCCCCGGACTCGTCGTCCTCCTGCTCGCCATCACTACCCTCCAGTACGCCACCGCGCCCATCTCCAACACCATCAGCCGCTACTTCGAGCACCAGGCCGACATTTACGGACAGGAAGCCATCCACGGGCTCGTCCCCGACCCCCAGAAAACCGCCGTCAGCGCCTTCCAGCACATGGGCGAGGCAGGCCTCGACGACCCAAACCCAAACCCCCTCCTCGAGTTCTGGACCTACGACCATCCCTCCACGGCCCGCCGTGCCGCATTCGCCGCCCAATACGACCCTTGGGCCCCGGGAATGAAACCGGAGTTTTTCACCCACTAGCATTGCGTCCTTGAAGTTCCTGACAAAACAGCCAATCGCTGAACCAAGGGAAGGATCTGCTCTTGGTCTTGTCTTGTAAAAGGGCATGACTTTCAGTCGTGCCGTAAACTGCTGAAAAATAAGGAGGGCTTCAGCTCCTGACAGCCCTTGGCTATCAGAAGCTGCATAACAGCGACCGGCTCAAGTTTGCAACTCCTCTGCCCGGCCGCAACCAGATCATCAGGCAAGTGGCTGAATCCAATGCGTGGAACGATTTCCTGCTCTCCCGGTCAACCCCCGAACAGCGCCAATGAAGCTGACATCAGTGCCCGTAGCTGATAACCCGCGACACAGCCCAGTGACCGTGATCATTTCGCCAGATGAAGATCAATTTTGGAGAAGCACCAAGTTTCCCCTTCTTGCCATCTTCCATGATGAAGAAATTGTGCCTTGCGATCTCCAGGGCGCCATAATCCCTCAGAACATAGATCTCCAATGACCCCGGAATAAGCTCCCGCCGCATCTTGGAAACATTGTTCACACCGCAGCGATCCCGAAACGACGGCTCCAGCTGGTCTCGCGAATACGTCGTCGTGTCATTATCCTGATAGAACTCCACCCCAGGCTCCATAAGATCCCGCATCGTCGCCGTGTCGCACGCATTGAAGGCATCGAAGAGCTTTCCATCAAGTTCAGCAATCTTCTTGTAAAGCTCGCTCGACGGCAACGCAGGTTCCGTTGCGTGAGCGGGATGTGTGCTGATCCCAAGGAAAAGCAGACAGAGGAGGAAAGCAGAAAATGGTCTGGTCATACTTGTCCCTACGCTATCTCTCGGCGTTTGTTCCAGAGAATCGATACTCGCCCACACCACAACCTGCATGGCCGTCATGCCCCTTCGTCAACTGAGCGCCATTGCAATCAAAACTTCTTGCCCTTCTCAGATTGCAGTATTCCAGCCGGCTGCTCGGCGGCCACTTATCAGTTAAAAAATACCAGGAGCCGTGATTGTGCCGTACCCATAAAGAAGATTCTGCCCGAGTCCAAACACCCTCCAGGCAGTCATCCTTCCACCCGCATACCCCAGGACTCCTTGGCGCGGGACGAATGTCGCGCCAGGATGGTGGCCAACTCGGATATTACCCCAACCTTCGCGTTGTCTCCGGATTGCCAGTGATACGACCGGAACCACAGCATTGGGTTTTCCTCATGTATTGTCGGTGCAAGGTCAAGCCATCCGGGGCCAACTCCTCCCCTGCAGATTACGCGAACCTGGAAGCAATCTCGATCGCTGACGATGCGTATCCGAACAGTGAATGGGGGATCGCATTTACGACCCCGCATACAAGAAGATCGAATGGAAATAGCCTCGACTTGTATCTGCCCAATCAAGACGCCACCGCGACTCGCGAGCCCGTTCAATGAGCAGCGAGGCATAAGACATCCGACCTTGCCGACAGGTGGCAGTTATTTGGGAACCGAGAACCCCCCGATGAAACCCGTTCCGCTCGCAGAGTTCACTTCAAAGATGTCGCCATAATTCCCGCCCAACGACTCCGTCGAGCTCGAGTTGCCACTGGCGTCGGTCGTGAACTGGCCAAGCGCATAGGTGCCTGAGCTATCGATACTCAGGCTCTCCGACTCGTTTGTGCTGTGGTTCGTATTGGGGGAAGCGCCTGTGAGGGTAAACTGCACCGATCCCATGGAATATATGATGGTGCCGACGCTGAGTGGCTCTTGCGGCCCGGGCGAGTCTGACGGTGGACCCGTGACTCCCGTTCCATTCACCGTGCTCTGGGGTTGAAGTGTGGACATGTACACCTCGGTGGCGACTAGACCCGCGATGGTCGTATTCCCAACGTAAGTTTGGTAGTCATCATTGCCATCCGAGTCCAACTCAAAATCTCCTGCCCAGCTCCCGGGCTGAGGAAACAGAAAGGTCGAGGTTCCGCTTCCGTTGGCGTCGCTGACGATGGTGCCAACATTGAAACAGGCAGGCCCGCCACCACCCGAGCTGCCATCAAAAGCCGGGCAGAATTGCACCGTATACGTGGTGCTGGCCCTAGCCCCCGTGAGTTGGATGCTGACATTCCCGTCTGTGTCCATCGAGATCTGACCGTTACTGGTCGTTACGGTCGCCGAAAGCAGCGAGGCCTGGTATTGCATGGTGGCGCTGCTGGCTATCGTGGCGAATGTCGAGGTGAACGGGCTTGCCATCGCCGTTCCAACTGAGCTTGTAACTCCGGAGATAGTCAAGGTAAAGGTCGTATTTGCGGCCAGGGCAGCGGATGGTGTAAAGGTTGCCGTGTTGGTTGTTGCACTGTAAGAAACAGTGCCCGCGATCTGCTTGGGATCGGTTATCTGGATGTTGGTTGCGTTGACACTCGACGGATTGGCCGCGGAGGAAAATTTAATTTGGATCGTCGCGCTCGCCGCAACCTTTGTTGCCCCGGCAGCCGGCGTGATCGAAGTTACCGAGAAAGCAGGCGGCGGAGGTGGGCTTATCGAAACGGTGTTGTTACCGCTTCCACAACCGGTCATGAGCGCGCAAGACAAAGCCGCCGTTGCGACGAGAAAGCAGAAGAGAAACTTTGTACGAAGCATCATAGATACAACCGCCTGTTGACTTGGTTTGATGGTCGGCAATCCACCGCTAACTCCGCTCTTTGATCGCCGGCGACTCCAGACACGACGAAAACCGGCTTCGGCACGGAAAGCTGACGAAAGTACCCCATAAGCGCAAAAGACCAACAGGCCGAGGAGCGCCAAACTGCTTAACCGGTGAGGGTCCCCCACCGCCATTCACGCTAGTGGACGGAATCAACCCCGTCTGAGCAATATCGAGCAAGCACTTTCTGCGCTTCCGGGAACACATGTGTGGATAGGAAGAAAGGCGCTTGATAGTGGGCAGCCATGCCCCCACCGGAGTACACTAAGCCCCAAATGAGCTGCCTCTTCTGCAAGATCCTCGACGGAACCATCCCCTCCACCGCTGTCTACTCCGACAGCGAGTGCTATGCCTTCGCCGACATCCACCCTCAGGCCCCGCTCCACCTGCTCATCGTCCCCCGCGAGCACATCAACTCCCTCGCCGAGACCACTGCCGACGATCGCCCGCTCCTCGGCCATCTCCTCTGGGCCGCCGGTGAAATCGCACGCCAGCAGGGCCTCACCAACGGCTACCGCGTCGTCGTCAACACCGGCGAAGAGGGCGGCCAAACCGTCGACCACCTCCATCTCCACCTCCTCGGCCGTCGCCACCTCGGCTGGCCCCCCGGCTAACCTCCGGGTGCCCCAGGTCTGGACTTTCAGACCCGGAATTACCATTCCCGCTACCTGCTAACTCGCTATCGCGGCGAAGCCGCAGCTCACCCGCTAAGAAAAGTGACCCGAATCTGCCGATCATTAACCCCAAAACGCGCACAATGGAGCCAGGACCTACCCCCCCATTCCGTCGCCCACCTCCCACCCCCAAACCCCACCCAAGAAAGCACAAAACGCCCAAAAACGCACCTCGTTCTCTTTTGTTTCGCTTTTCGGTATGGAAGCATAATAAAATCAACAACCTAACTTTTCGCGTCCGCTTGAAAAGCAGCCAAAAAGACACTTTTGGGGTCCCCGACCTGGCCCCCAGTCCCCAGTCCCTTATCCTTAATCCATCATGCCCACTCCCTTCCGCGTCGCCGTCTACTGCGCCTCAGCCCCCGGCCTCAACCCCATCCATCGCGCCACCGCCTCCGACCTCGGCGCCGCACTCGCCCAGGCCGGCATGGGCCTCGTCTATGGCGGAGCCTCCGTCGGCCTAATGGGCCTCGTCGCCGACGCAGCCCTCGCCCACGGCGCGGAAGTCATCGGCGTCCTCCCCGAAATCCTCTCCTCCTCTGAAATCGCCCACCCCAACCTCACCCAGCTCATCGCCACTGCATCCATGCAACAGCGCAAGGCCACCATGATCGAGCTTTCCCACGCTGTCATCGCCCTGCCCGGCGGCTACGGAACCCTCGACGAGCTCATGGAAGCCCTCACCTGGCTCCAGCTCGGCATCATCCGCTTCCCCATCATCCTCATCAACACCCTCGGCTACTACGACCACCTCCTCGCCTTCCTCGACCACGCCGTCGCCTCCGGCTTCCTCAAAGCCAAAAACCGCGCCCTCATTCAGATTGCCCCCACCCCCGCCAACGCCGTACAACTCCTCCAGCAGCTCCGCTCCTGAATCTCCCCAAACGACAAAGGGCGTTGGCCTCAAGCCAACGCCCTTCTTCGCCCACCAACCTTTACTGCCCCGTCACCGTAAACCCTTTCGCCGTCAACAGCGTCTGCACACTATCCGGCCCCGCCAGGTGCGCCGCACCTACCGCCACAAGCGTCGTACCCTCGCCCTGCAGCATCGTCGCCAGCTTCTCCGCCCAGGCCTTGTTCCGCGCCACCACCAGCTTCTGGTACAGCGCCGGATACTCCTTCACGAACTCGTCATTCTCGATCTTCGCAATCGTCGCTACGTCTCCCTTTTCCCACGCCGCAACCGTCTTTTCAGTATCCGCCGTAGCATGGTCCAGGTCCTTCAGTTGCAAATGCAACGACTCCACCTCGTCGGCCAGCGGCAAATCCGCCAGAATATGCAGCTGTTGCTCCACCGTCTCAAGCCCCGCCACTGGCTTCCCCGCCGCCTTGAACTCCTTCGACAGCGTCATGTCCACTCCGCTCTGCGGATCGTAGCCCGCCTTCATCAGCGGCAGCACCGACAGGGTCAAACCCACCAGCCACGGCCGCATCGGCTCTACGGACGACTCTCCCGGCGCGCCCATCTGCTTCAGCGCTCCATCCACCAGAGCCAAATCCTCTTTCGTAATCTTGGTCGACAGCGGATGCTCCTGGTCCATCCCCAGCTGCATCATCAGCGGACGTATCGCCGCCACATCGCTCAAATCCGCCACCTCTTCCACAAGTGTCTGGCTCTGGTTCACCGCTGCCATCACCTTTGCCGTATGCCACTCCACGCCAGGCTTCATAATGTGAATCGTCCCCAGCAAATACACCGTCGCCTTCGGCCCCTTCATCACCCACAGCGCAGGCGTCGCCTGAACGGCAACCGGTGCCGCTGCGGTCGCTGCCGGAGCCGGCAATCCCTGCTGCGCGTGAACAGTCAAACCACCGGCCATGCCCACGACGGCCAAAACGGAATAAGCAACATATCTCCCAAGTCGGCTCACAGTTTCTCTCCTTCAAATCTCAGGCTATCCACAACTCCACATCCGCACTCCGGCCGTGAATTCACTCAAAATCAACGATACCGAACACGCTTCGCAATCGCCAGGCTCGCCACCGAGTAAATCCCCAGCGTAATCACCATCGCTGTCCACAGTGAAAACTCCCGCAGCAACCCCAGCTTCTGCGCACTCGCCGCCAGAAACAACGCCCCCTGCAGCACCCAGAAGCTCACCGCGCTCGTCCGCGCAATCATGGCGCGCATCAACTCATCCGCTCGCTGCCATATCGCCAGGTTCACCCCCGTCTGCAGCAAATACCCCACCACAATCACAGCAAACAGCAGCGGCGTCTGCTCCCCGCTCATCCCCAGCTCGCTCGCCAGCAGCGGAGTCAACATCAGCAGCCCTGCCAGCAGCAGCACCACTCCCTGCAGCCGCCCAAGCGTCAACTCCAGCCGCGATGCCGGCGGCGCATCGGTTGCCTGTTCTATCTGCACGCCCGCCAGCCGCGGACTCATCGTGATGGCCAGCGCAATCAATCCCAGCGCCGCAAACACCATTCCCTGGAGCAACGCCATCACGTCAATCCATGCCATCGCTTTCAGGTTGATGCCAAAGTGCCGCAATGCCGTCACAAACACATAGCTGATCACCGCCCCAGCTGTCACTCCAACAACCATTTGCACCGCTCGATACTGCCCATTGGGATCTTTACTCGCAATCGCCGTCATACTCATTCTCCCCTGTGGTCCGGTGTAAACAACTCTTCAATCGGCTGCCCAAACAACGCCGCTATCCGAAAAGCCAACTCCAGCGATGGATCATATTTCTCCGTCTCAATCGCATTCACTGTCTGCCGCGACACGCCAAGCCGCTCCGCAAGGTCTGCCTGCGTCCATCGATTCTCGGCCCTCAACATGTGCAGTCTGTTTCTCATATGTCAATGTCTCTTTACTAAAAGACAAGACAACTTTACATCGAATCGCAAATCAATGTCAAGCACCCTTGACATGAAATCTTGAGCAATCCCCTCTGCCCGCTACCAATCTATCTTCAAAGAACCGCCAAAGCTCTCCTGCCCGTCCCACCCCTGAAGCCAACCCTTTTCACCGGGGACCGACTGCGGTCAAGACTCCTTCCCGTTTCCAGCACCCTTCTTTGCTCCGCATCACAAGCAAGACAGCTTTTTGAAACCGAGCGAAAGTGACCATACAGATGCCCTGCACAATGGCATATGGTTCTAAGACACTGCCAGTAGGATCCTTGTGGAAGAGAGGGCTTTCTAACTCTTCTCCTCCTGCTGTCCTTCAAGTCGGGCCTGTGCCGTCCATCGCGCACCCCCTCCATTCTCCGTCTCGAAAAACCGTCGGCTGCAAACAGGGGTTCTCATGACAACGGCACACATCAACCGCATCGCCACAGCAGCCCCTCAGCACGATGTCCATGATGCGTTTGTTGACTTCGCCGCCAATTTCCTCGCCGAGGGCACAGTCCGCAAGTTGTTTCGTCGTATGGCGCGCTTGTCGGCCATCCAGCACCGCTATTCCTTCGTAAATCCCAGCGCCTCCGACGACGGTCTATGGCGCGATGCCGAGAGCATCTATGTCCCAGGCGCCTTTCCCTCAACCTCCCGCCGCATGATGCTCTTCGAGCGCTTTGCCCCCCAACTCGCCCGCGCCACTTTGGACAACCTCTCGCTCACGCAACAGGAGCGACAGGGAATCACACACGTCATCGTCACCTCCTGCACAGGGCTCTACGCTCCTGGCCTGGATTTCGAAGTCGTCAACTATCTCGGCCTCAAACCCTCGGTCGAACGAACCATGATCGGCTTCATGGGCTGTTACGCTGCTATCAACGCCCTCAAGACGGCCCATCACATTGTTCGTTCTGAGCCTGATGCCGCTGTGCTCGTCCTCAATCTTGAACTCTGCACCCTCCACTTTCAGGAGGTTCATGAACTCGATCAGGTGCTTTCGTTCCTCGTCTTTGCCGATGGCTGCGCAGCCTCCCTGGTAACCGCCCAACCTCTCGGTCTCGCCCTCGACAGCTTTCTCGCCCTCAGCGTTCCCGACACCAGCAACCTCATCACCTGGCGCATCGGCGAACTTGGTTTCGACATGCACCTCTCCGGCGAAGTCCCCGGTCAGCTCGGACGAGCACTCAGGGATTCGGGGACTCTCATCACCCGCGGGCAGGAACTTTCCTCCATCGACTGGTGGGCCGTACATCCCGGTGGCCGCTCCATCCTCGACGCGGTCCAGAGCAGCCTCGATCTACCCGCCGATGCCATCTCCTGCTCCCGCGACATTCTGGCGCAATACGGCAACATGTCCTCGGCGACCATCATGTTCGTCCTGCACCACATCCTCGAAAAGGCAACCTCGGGACAGCGGGGATGTGCCATGGCATTCGGGCCCGGACTCACCGCGGAGACCATGCTCTTCCATGCCGCATAACCAGCCGGATTTCCGTCACCGCGCGCAACTTCACGAGCTCATGGACGAGCCATGCAGCCGCCTGCAAATGCGCGCCTGTCTCCGTGACCTCGCCTGGACAAACCGCTGCACCCTCGCCTACCGGCCCCAGAGACTTTGGCTCGATTCGCTCGCCCCACACCTCGTCGCCCTCCGCCAGCCAATCCGCATCCTCGATGTTGCCTCTGGCTATGGAGACGGCCTGCGCAAAATCGAGCGGTGGGCCATCACCCGCGGCATCCCCGTCGAGCTCACGGGCCTCGATCTCAACCCCGACGCTACCGCCATTGCCGCTGAGGCAACTCCTGCATCCAGCCGCATCCACTGGGTCAATGCCAATGTCTTCGACTACGACCCTCCCCAGCCATTTCACCTCATCGTCTGCTCCCTCTTCACCCATCATCTGGTCGAAGACGATATCGTCCGATTCCTCCAATGGTGTGAGCAGAACTCCACCATCGGATGGTTCATCAACGATCTCTCCCGCGCTGCCTTCCCCTACCACTTCTTCCGGGTCTTCTCCAGCCTGGCCAGGCTCCATCCCTTTGTCCAGCATGACGGCCCCGTCTCAATCGCGCGCTCCTTCGTCCCGGAAGACTGGCAACGCATCTGCCGTGCAGCCGGCCTGCAGGATGTCAACATCCGCATACAGCCCTTCACCCCAGCTCGCCTCTGCGTCTCCCGCCGAAAGCCGCAACCCGAAAGAACCTCACCGTGACCCAGCTTCCGCAAACTCTCGACAACCTCGTTATCGGAGCAGGTCTTGCCGGCTCCATGGTCGCTATCCGCCTCGCCTCCGCCGGATGTCCGGTGACTCTGCTCGAAAAGGAAGACTCCCCGCATCACAAAGTTTGCGGAGAGTTTCTAAGTCCTGAGGCTGTCCAGTATCTCCGCCAGGTCGGCATTGATCCCGTGCAACTCGGTGCCGCCACCATCCGCTCTCTCCGCCTCTCCGCAAATCACCGCGTCGTCGAGACGCCTTTGCCCTTCACCGCGCTCTCGCTTTCCCGTTTCACCCTCGACCACGCCCTCATCGCACTCGCCGAGCAGTGTGGCTGCATCGTAAAACGTGGCTCCTTCGTGGACCAGCTCACCGCCGCGGACAACCACTGGGTGGTCAACCTCCGCAATGGCCAATCCCTCCGCGCTCACTCCGTCTTTCTCGCCAACGGCAAGCACGACCTCCGCGCCTGGAAGCGCCCACCCACAGCACAGCACGACCTTGTTGCCTTCAAACTCCACTGGCAACTCGACCCTGCACAGACCACCCGCTTGAGAGAATTCATTGAGGTCTTTCTCTTCCCCGGTGGATATGGTGGACTCTCCCTCATTGAAGGAGATGTGGCCAACCTGTGCCTGCTCGTCCAGGGCGCTCACCTGCGCAGGCTCGGCGGATGGTCGCATCTGCTCGCCTCGCTGCTCAAGCAGAACCAGCTCCTAAGCCAGCGCCTGCAAGGCGCAAAGCCCTTGTGGCGTCAGCCCTTGGCCATCTCCGCCATTCCCTATGGATATCTTGCCGGTAGGCCCTGCGACCTCTGGTGTGTCGGCGACCAGGCCGCCGTCATCCCATCGTTTACTGGCGATGGCATGTCCATCGCCCTTCACAGTGCTGCACTCGCGTCGAAAATGTTCCTTGCCGGCGAAACCCCGGAACAGTACAACCGGCGCTTGCACGCTCAACTGAGACGCGGCATGAATCTGGCAACAGGGCTCTCCCGAACCATGGTCACTGGCGCCGGCCGCAACCTGGCTCTCTGCGCCCTCTCGCTTTTCCCCAATGCCATCGGCTGGATCGCGTCATCCACCCGCATTCCTGCGCATTCCCTGATTGTCCCCTCGTCTGCTCACCATGACAGCCACTCTGCACACTAGCCTGCGTACTCGCCCCAGGCAAGCCTGCAAAGGGACTTGTTCACGCTACCCGGATGGCAGCGGCAGACCCTAATAAAACAGGTACTTCCGCCAACGGTCATCCCCACGACCCAGCATCCGCATAATCTGTCGGCTCGTATGCAGGCTGAAGGCTCTCGGCTCTTTCAGCAGCTTCATCTCCGTCAGCTCAGCCAGCATCCGGTTCCCCTTCCGCCGGTTGCAGCTGTGGCAGCAAGCCACCAGGTTCTCCCACGTCGAGTTCCCCCCGCGCGACCGCGGAATCACGTGGTCCAGCGTCAGCTCCCCGGCCGGCAGAACCACGCTGCAGTACTGGCACGTATTCCGGTCACGCAGCAGGATATTCTTCCGCGACAACGCCCGCGTCTGGTGCGGAATCCGACGGTACTCCAGCAGCCGGATCACCGAAGGCATCGCCATCCGGTTGCGCTGCGCATGCAGCATCAACCCGTGCTCCTCCTCCGTTTTGGCCACGCCTTTCAGCACCAGCACCAGCGCCCGGCGCGCCCCGCAAATGTTGATTGGCTCATAGCTGGCGTTCAACACCAGCACCGGCATCTGCAGCACCTGGCTCGACTGCGTCCAGCTCTGCTCCCCGATGTGGGCTGCTGCTTTTGCGAGTGACTTCTGCTTCCGTGCATGGATCATGGCTTTTCCAAGCGACATCGCTTCCCCTCGTAAAAGTTGGTCTTGCGCTCATTCAACTCGTGCAAATACCCTGCGTCCCTGCTTGCCCGTCCGTCTGTACCGCTCAGTACACAAACGCTCTTTGACCCGCATCCGGCTGTGCAACCGGGTCCGTTGCATCCTGCTCCGCCTCCCGGCTCACCCCGTCAAAATGCCTCTGCGCCCGTGCCAGCGTCGCCACCCGCACGCTCGCCGCGCCTGCCTTCAGCAGGGTCTTCGCGCACGCACGCGCCGTCGCTCCGGTCGTCAAAATATCGTCCACCAGCAGCACGTGCCGCCCCGCCACTGCGTCCACATCCGATACGAAAAAAGCGTCGCGCAAATTTGCTCGACGCTCTCGCGGTTGCAGTCCAGCCATGGCCTGTGTCGCTCGCTGGCGCACCAGAGATGCCGACGACAGCTCCAGCCGCCACTCCGGGTGGCTTCGACGCAGATGTCGAATCGCCTCCCCCGCCAGCGCCCGCGCTTGGTTGAATCCCCGTTCCGCCTGCCGCCTCTTGTGCAGCGGAACAGGCACCACCAGCAACTCCTCGGCCGCCGCATCCGGCATTCCTGGCGCCATCTGCGCCATCGCCTCGGCCAGCAGTTCCCCCAGTGGCCCGCCCGCGCCGGCCACTCGTCCATACTTCAGCGCGTGGATCGCTCCACGCATCGCTCCCTCGTAAGGCCCAAAACTCACAGCGCGCTCAAACGGTGGCGGCGCCATCCGGCACGCCCGGCAGTCCTCACCGCCACCATAAATCCGCGTGGCATACAGCAACTCCCCACACCGCCGGCAGCACTCCCCGCTCTCCGCCCGCATCTCCTCCCAGCAACTCTCGCAGATAGGCGCACGGCTCAGCCGCGCCAGGGGAGATGCGCAAATTGTGCATTGGGTTGGAAATACCGTGCAACCTGCAAGATCAGCCGTCCATAACCATCCGGCCTTGAACCCGTACTTGAGCGCGGAAACCACCAGGCGTCCGGCGGACGCAGCGCGCTGCGGCGCATTTGGCGAATCATCGCGATACTGAAGCCGAGGGTCGATCCTGAAGTCGCACCTCAATCAAGCGCGGCCAGTGTGCGCCGCTCTGGCACCCAGTATACTCACACCCTCGCTGCCAATGCTATCCCCTTCCGCTCGCCAGCCCCCTGGCTTCCGCAATTTTTCACGCCGCCCACAACGCTCCCATGACCGCCATCACTTCCGCCCGCCCGCGCAATCTTCTATATTCCTTGTTACCCGTCCTGTTCCCTTGCCAAGGAGGCTTTCCGCGTGCCCGATTTCCAACCCTACGTCTCTCCCGACCAGAAGCGACCCGAGTTCACCGTCCGCGCCCTCGTCCTCGGAGCCTTCTTCGGCATCGTCTTCGGAGCCGTCACTGTCTACGTCGGCATCAAGGCTGGCCTTACCGTCGCCGCCTCCATCCCCATCTCAGTCCTCTCCATCAGCATCCTCCGCGTCTTCGGACGAGCCTCCATCCTCGAAAACAACATCGTCCAGACCACCGGAAACGCCGGCCAGTCCATCGCCTCAGGCGTCATCTTCACCCTCCCCGCCCTTATCTTCCTCGGCTACGACCTCGAGTACTCCCGCATCTTCATGCTCGCCCTCGTCGGCGGTTGGCTCGGCGTCCTCTTCATGATTCCCCTTCGCCGCCAGCTCATTGTCGAAGAGCACGCCACCCTCGCCTATCCCGAAGGCACCGCCTGCGCTGACGTCCTCATCGCCGGAGATCGCGGCGGCTCCTTCGCCAGCCGCATCTTCCTCGGCCTCGGCCTCGGCGGACTCTACACCTTCTTCCAGAACGACAACCTCTTCTCCGCCTGGCCCAGCACGCCGGACTACCAGCCCGACCTCGGCCCGCAGCACATCCTCAAGGGCGCTGCCATCCGCGCCGACGCCACACCGGAATACCTTGGAGTCGGCTACATCATCGGCCCCAAGGTAGCCGGCATCATGTTCGCCGGTGGATGCGTCAGTTGGCTCGTCCTCATGCCCCTCATTCACTTCTTCGGCGGAGCCGTAGGACACCCCATCTACCCCGGCACCATCCCCATTGACCAGATGGGCCCCTCCCAGCTCTGGTCCACCTACATCCGGCCCATGGGTGCCGGAGCAGTCGCCGCCGCCGGACTCATCACCCTCGTCAAGACCATCCCCACCATCGTCAGCGCCCTCACCGGAGGACTCAAACAGATGCGCGGATCCAAAGCCGGCGCTCCCAAGGTCCTCCGCACCGAGCACGATCTGCCCATCTCCGTCGTCATCGGCGGCTCTGCACTGCTCGTCCTCATCATGTTCCTCTTCCTGGAGTTCAAACCCGTCCCCGGAGCATTTGTCGGAGCCTGGGCCAACCTCTCCGCCGCACTGCTCGTCGTCGTCTTCGGCTTCCTCTTCGTCACCGTCAGCGCTCGCATCGTCGGCATCGTAGGCTCCTCCGCCTCGCCTGTCAGCGGCATGACCATCGCCACCCTCATGGCCACCTCCGCCATCTTCCTTCTCAAGGGATGGACAGCTCCCGCCTTCGGTGCCCTCGCGATCACCATCGGCGGCGCAGTCTGCATCGCCGCCTCCAACGCCGGTGACACCTCCCAGGACCTCAAAACCGGCTACCTCATCGGCGCAACTCCCCGCCTCCAGCAGCTCGCCCTCATGATCGGCGTCTGCGTCTCCACCGTCATCATCGGCGTCACCCTCACCGCCATGAACACCGCCTTCCAGGAGTTCCGCTCTGCTCCCCAAGTCTGGGACCTCAGCCAACCCCACGACGGCGTCAACGTCCAGCCCAACGCCCACCTCCCCGAGCACATCCCGGTCGTCGCCCAAACAGGCGCCAGTAAAGTCACCACCCAGCACACCGCCAGCGAATACATCGTCCTCAACGCCCTCGGCTCCTCCGAACTCGCCGACGGCAAATACCTCTACTCCCCCACCTCCCGCCGCATCGAAGTCCAGTGGATTCAGGGCATCGGAAGCGAAAAAGCCGCCGCTCCCCAGGCCCGCCTCATGGCCACCGTCATCAACGGCATCCTCAGCCGCAAGCTACCCTGGGGACTCGTCCTCATGGGCGTCTTCCTCGTCATCGCCGTTGAACTGCTCGGCATCCGCTCCCTCACCTTCGCCGTCGGAGCCTATCTGTCCATCGGCACCACTCTGGCCATCTTCGTCGGCGGCATCGTCCGCTTCCTCGTCGATCGAGCCCTTGATAAAGTCGGCGAAAAGCCCGACGAAAGCGAAATCTCCCCCGGCGCACTCTACGCCTCAGGCCTCATCGCCGCCGGCGGCATCGTCGGACTCATCGGCGTCGCCATCAAGGCATACGAATCCCTCACCGGTGCCACCGTCCCCATCCAGTTCCCCCACACCTTCCTCTACAACGACGGCGTCTCGGTGCTCATGTTCGCCCTGCTCGCCTTCTCCCTTTTCTACTTCGCCCGCAAACCCATCAAGAAGTAGCCGTCTCCCACCCCAGCTAAAAGGCCGGCCCCGTCAGGGGCCGGCCTTCGTCTTCTCGCGGCAACGCTGCTCTATGCCTTGTTGAACGTCAACGATGCTGAGTTGATGCAGTACCGCAGCCCCGTCGGCTTCGGCCCATCCGGGAATACATGCCCAAGGTGCCCACCGCAGCGCGCGCACGTTACTTCCACCCGTCGCATCCCGTGGCTCAGATCCTCGTGCTCGGCCACTGCCGTCGAGTCCTTCGGAATCGTGAAGCTAGGCCATCCGCATCCTGACTCAAACTTCGCATCCGAGCCAAACAACACCGCCCCACAACCCGCGCACTGGTATTCGCCCGTCGCCTTGTTCTGCGTCAGAGCGCCAGTAAACGCTCGCTCCGTGCCCTTCTGCCGCAGCACATAATACTGCTCGTGCGTCAGCCGCCCACGCCACTCGGCATCCGAAATATCAATCTTCCCCGGAACCTCAGCCATTGCCCCTCCACTACCCTTCGCTGCGCCAGCCACGTCCAACACATCGCCTCAGTGCGCAAACCTGCCCGCCACGCCCTTAGCTCAGCGGCGCCATGTCCTTCGTATGTGTGTACGTATAGCTGATCCGGTTGATCACCGTGATCGTCGACAGAACCGCCAGCACCCACAGTACCGGGGCCATCACCCCAAAGTGGTTGAACAGCGCGCCCAGAATCACCAGCACAATCCGCTCCGGCCGCTCCATGAAACCCACCTTGCACTGCCCAATCAACGCTTCCGCCCGCGCCCGCGTATAGCTCACCATCAGCGACGTCACCATCACAAACGCCACCAGCACCACGTACCGGAAGTGGTTCACTCGCGCGTAGTACACCAGCAAACCAAAAAACAATACCACGTCCGAGTAGCGATCAATCACCGAATCAAAAAACGCTCCGAACACCGTCACCTGGTTCGTCCGCCGCGCCACCCGCCCGTCCACCATGTCAAAGATGCCCGCGCCAATAATTACCAGGCCTGCGTACAGAAACATCCGTCCCGCATTCGTCGCGTTCGCATGACCAAACAGAAACGCCGCGCCAATGTTGATGATCAGCCCGATAAACGTCAGCACGTTCGGCGATATCCGCGTCAACGCCAGCCCGTTTACGATGCGGTCCAGCAGCCAGCCGCACGCGCGGCCAAAGGCGCTTGTCCAGGTCGTCGCCACTTCGTTTACTCTCCTGCCTTGCCGGCTTCGTCGTGAATCGTCACCAGCTTCAGCACTTCCATCTCGCGTTTCCCGTTCGGCGTCACCACCGTGGCCACGTCGCCTACACGCTTGCCAACCAGCCCCCGGCCAATCGGCGATGTCGTCGAAATCAATCCCTTCGACACATCCGATTCTTCGCTCGTCACCAGCTTGTACACGATCTCTTCCTCTTTCGTCGTGTCAAACACCGTAACAGTCGAACCAAATGCCACTTTGTCCCGCGGAATATTCGACAGATTCACCAGCGAAAGCTCCGCCATCCGCATCTTCAGCTTGCCCAGATGCGCATTCACAATATGCTGGCGCTGCTTGGCCATGTGATATTCGGCGTTCTCTGACAGGTCGCCTAGCGCCACGGCCTTCTTGATCTCGGCCGGCAACTCGTGCGTCAGTTCGTGCTCCAGTTTGTCTATTTCAAGCTGGAGTTGCTTCTTGATGTGATCGGTCATTCGTCTTCCGTCGCCTTGAGAGCCCGTCTCGGCCTTCCAAAGACGCGGCCTCACCGCATCTTCGCCGAGTTCGCCCCCATTCATGGCATATGAGTTCGGGGAAACCCCTGAATCCCTGATTATACGATGCCCACGCTTATCGCAAAGACTCTTTGTCCCCAGACCCCATCCCAGCCGCATCCCGGCCCGAATCCAGAAACGATTGCAGGATCAGCACCGCCGCCACCTGGTCCACCACTGCCTTGTGCTCCGACCGGCTCTTGCCGCTCTGGTACAGAATCTCGTGCGCCGCACGGCTCGTCAGCCGCTCATCCCACAGCGTCAGCGGCAACCCCGCCACCTCCGCCAGCCCCCGCGCAAACTCCTGCGCACGCACCGTCTGCCCGCTCAGCCCCCCCGACAAATGCAGCGGATTGCCCACCACAATCCCCGCGCAACCAAACCGCCGGCACAGCCGCGCCAAAGACCGCATATCCTCCCGCGGACTCCGCTTCCGCTCAAGCGTCATCACCGGCTGCGCCAGCAAACCAAGCTCGTCGCTCACCGACACGCCTATCCGCTTCGTGCCAATATCCAGCCCCAGGTAGCGTGGATGTCCCGCCATCGGCTCTGCCGTCTCAGTCTTCAGGGTCTCTCTCCTCGTACCAGCTTAGCCCTGTCCACGCGCCCCCGCTAAAACCGGTACACCAGAAAGCCACCCGCCCGCCACCGGCCCCCGCCGGTAGACGACGGCGGCGACGTAAAATTCGTCGTAAACGAGCTGTACAAATACCCCACCTGCGGACGCAGCGTAAATCCATGCCATACCTGCAAGTCCGCTCCTCCATCCACCGCCAGCGCAAAATGGTCCCCGTTCGCCACCGGCGGCGAATGATCCGTCCGCGTATTGTTCAGGCTCTCCAGCCCCACCAGCCCATCCACAAACGGATGGACCCGCGGCGATATCGACACCGGCAAAAACAACCGCGGCCCCAGGAACACATCCGTCAGCACAAAATTGTTCGTGCCGTTGTAAATCGACGTCGGCGCAACATCCACCTCGCCCGTAGCCGTGATCCAGGGCAAAATCGGAAAATCCACTCCACCCGCATAGCTGCGGCTGGCCGTGCTCGGATTGCTCCCCATCCCTATCATTCCGGCATATACATCCCCATGGTGCGGCGCACCGCTCAAGCTCGGCCTAACCTGTGCAAAGCTCACCACGGCAGACCCCAGCAGTACAACGGCATATAGGACACAACGTCGCATGGCACTCTCCCTGGCTTCGATTGCAGTGTAGACGAAGCCAAGCCCCTTTCGTTCCTGCCATCGCAGTGCTTTTCCAGCGATTTGTGAAAGTATTTATTCTGGAATGACAACGCCGTCATCTGCCCTTTCCGGTTTGAGCTGGGCTGAAGGCCTAATACAATCAAAAGGAAGAGAATCGACGCACTCCTTCAAAGCGTCCTATCTCAAGACGTTCTTCTCGCAAAAGCTCCACCACAGAAGGGTTCAGCCAGCATTGTCGCGCAGAGCAGGAAATCGACGCAGAAAAAAGGGACTCGGTCTGGCAGCTTTCCTGCTTGGCCTTCCCGCGCTTGCCATCGCCGCCCTCGCCATCGCCTGGTTCCTCGTCCTCCCCGCCGGCCCTGACGCGGATACCTTCGTCGACATCGCCCCAGGCAGCTCCACCTTGCAAATCGCCGCCCAGCTTGAGCAGGCCCACGTCATCCGCAGCCGCTACGCCTTTGACCTCGTCCGCATCTGGAAGCGCGGTCGCCTCAAGCCCGGAGAATATCGCTTCGACCAGCCCGCATCCGTCTCCCAGGTCTACGCCCGCATCGCCCGCGGAGACATCTTCACCCTCACCCTCGTCGTCCCCGAGGGCGCAAATCGCTTTGACATCGCCAACCGCGTCCAACAGGCCGGCCTCGGAAACAGCGCCGATTTCCTCGCCGCTACCGTCGCGGAAACGCCTCTACTCGCCGATCTTGACCCCCATGCCCCTTCCGTCGAGGGCTACCTCTTCCCCGCCACCTATCACTTCCCCCGCAAGGCAACCCCGGCACAGATCATCGCCGCCATGGTTCAGCGTTTCCGCGCCGCCGCCGTCCAAATCGGCCTCAAGTCCAGCTTCCATTCCGTCGTCACGCTCGCCTCTCTCGTCGAACGCGAAACCGCCGTCCCCGCCGAGCGGCCACTCGTCGCCAGCGTCCTCATCAACCGGCTCGGCAGCAAAATGCCCCTCATGACCGACCCTGCCGTCATCTACGGGCTCCTCACCGAAAGCAGGTATCGCGGCGCAATCTACGCCTCCGACCTCGCTCTCGACACCCCTTACAACACCTACAAACACCCCGGCCTGCCTCCCGGCCCCATCGCCAATCCCGGCCTCCCCGCTCTCCGCGCTGCACTCAACCCCGCCAACACCACATACCTCTACTTCGTAGCCGCGGGCCTTGACCCACAAGGGCAATCCCGCTTCGCCTCCACCCTCGACGAACACTCCAAAAACGTCGCAGCATACCGCCTCGCCGTCAAGCAAGCGGGTGCGCAATGACCTCACGCCTCCTCCGCGCCACCACCCTTACCCTCCTCGCCGCCTCCCTGCCCGCCCTCACCGGCTGCCTCGCCATGTTCACCTCCAAGCGCAAGCTCCCCGTGCCCGTCGCCCCGTCTATCGTCCAGACCGTGACCGGAGACGAACTCGTCGCCCGCCTCAACAACCAATGGGCCAAGTTTCAGAGCATGACCGCCAAAGTCGATATTCAGGCCAGCCACCTCCAGGAGAAGCAGGGCCAGGCCACCGACTACCCCACCTTCCGCAGCGTGCTCCTCCTCCGAAAACCCAGAATGCTCCGCATCCGCGGCCTTGCTCCCCTCGTACAAACTGTCCTCTTTGACCTCGGCAGCGACGGAAACCGCTTCGTCCTCATGGTCCCCCCCAAGGACATGGCATACACCGGACTCAACTCCGGCAAGGGCAAAAGCCCCGTCTGGTACGAAAACCTTCGCCCCGGCTTCCTCTTCGATGCCATGGTCGTCCGCGGCCTCTCCGACGATGAGCTGTATTCCGTCACCGCCGAAACCATTACCGAAGAAGACGCCCAGAAGAAGCACCTCATCGATCGCCCCGAATACATCCTCAACATCATGCGCCGCAAGGCCGGCACCCAGGAGCTCGCTCCCGTGCGCGTCGTTCGATTCCATCGCGAAGACCTCCTCCCCTACGAGCAGGACCTCTACGACGACCAGGGAGCCCTCGAAACCCAGGTCATCTACGGCAGCTACCTCGACTTCGACGGTGTCCAATACCCCGCCTCCATCACCCTCCGCCGGCCACAAGACGAGTATCAGCTCATCATGACCATGGAAAGCGTTACCGCAAACCCCCAGCTCAAGGACGAACAGTTCCAGGTCACCATCCCCAAGGGAACCCCCATCCAAGCCATGGAATAGCTTCGCCACCCCCACCCGACACCCAGCAGAAAGCACTCGGGCTGCGCAAAGCGAAGGAACGGCTTTGTTGCGACGGCGAACTACATGAAGGGTTCAACGGACGCAACAGTAGCGAGCGCTTGGGCTTCTGCATGAAACGCCACCGGCTCACCGGTGACGGCTACCAGTTCCGGCGGAACGGTTAGAATGACCAGCATCGTGGTGGGCCTGGCCGGAGATTACTCGCTGAGCATTACCAACAGCAACACAACAGATATGGATGGGACCGCTTCCGGTGGCACCCTGTCTGGCGGAGTGAACCCAACGGGCGGCACGATCTACGATTCCGGAACGGCCACGGCGACGGTCAACTCAATTTCGGCAACGGTAAGCTACGGCCAATCGAGCACTCCGGCGAGCATCGCCCAGGCGCTTGCCTCGGCTCTCAATACGGAAGCAGATGGCGCAATCACGGTGTCAGCGGTGGGGAGCAATATCTACCTGACCTCTACGCAGTCTGGGACTGGGACGGATTGGCCGGTTTCTCTGAGCTTTACCCACGACACCACGGACTTTACGACGGGCTCCTTTACGGGGAGTACGAGCGGAATGTCGGGCGGTGTCAATGCCTCCGGAACAGGCACCACGATCTACGGCTACTCCCTTACCCATGCTTCCGACGGCCAGATTGTGGGGGCATCGGATTCGGTGAACGGCAACTGGGCGTACCAATAGGACGAGTTCAATCGCCTGCACACGGCAACCAAGACCAATAGCAGTCAAACGGTGCTTTCGCAGTTGGGCTGGGACTATGACCGGTACGGCAACCGCTGGCACCAGAATGTGGTCTCGGGGGCGGGGACAACGACCATGGCGAGCTTCAACCTGGCCAACAATCGGGCGTTGACGCAGTTGAGCTACGATATCGCGGGCAATGTGCTCAACGACGGCAGCCACGGCTATGTGTATGACGCGGAGAACCGGATCGCGCAGGTGAGCGGCGGCGTGATTTATATTTACGATGCCGAAGGTCGCAGGGTAGGCAAATCGGACGGCACGGTGTATACGGTGAATACGGGAGGCGCTGTGCTGGACGAAGTGAATGGAGCGACGTGGAAGCGAAGCGAGGTGATGCTGGGCGGGCACCATTTGGCCACGGTCAACGCGGCGGGAGTGGTGTTTGTGCACGCGGACTGGCTGGGTACGGAGCGGGCGCGGAGCAGCATGGCCGGGGCGATTTGCCAGTCGGCAACGAGCCAGCCCTTTGGGGATAATGCGATGACGACGGGCAGTTGCACGGTCGCCAGTCCGGATTTCCTGACGGGTAAGCCCAGGGATACGGAGTCGGGGCTGGACGATTTCGGGGCGCGGTATCTCAGCTCGCAGTGGGGCCGGTGGATGAGTCCGGACTGGACGGCGGGGGCCAGCGCCGTGCCGTATGCGACGCTGACCAATCCGCAGTCGCTGAACCTGTATGCGTATGTGGGCAATGATCCGGTGGATGGGGAAGACCCGGATGGGCACGCGAGATATGCGCCAGACGATGGGGATCAATCCATGTATGGAGACAAGTGCGCGGATTTCGGCGGAACGGATTGCTCCGGGCCGACGGACGAAGGCGGCCCGTCGGGGGCTGCGGCGGAGCCTGCGTCCGGCTCAGTTCCCCCTGACCAGCAGGGAGATCTACTTCAACCGGACGAAAAGAGTGAAAAGGGCGAGCAAGACTGGGGATCGTATGATGCCGGTTCCCCCGCGGGGTCCTTTGGGTTTGGCGCTAACCCCGTTCTGCACCATAGAGGAGATAAGGGCACTGGTTATCACAGCCTCTGTGATGGACCATGCAAGGTGCCGTCATGCAATATGAATCAGATGGCTTGCCAATTGAACTGGAGAGAATTTCTGGAGTCGATGCGCCCGCATAAGAAAAACCCAAACATCGTGCCTGGTACCGAATGCAGCAAGGGGTGCCATCCTGAGCCAGTACATTTGACTCCGTTGCCGCGATGCGCCGATGTTGCCGCGGGGTCCACTCAGTTGGGAAGGGTATCTGCTGTGGGGGGAGCTTATGCTCTGGCTGCCACCATTCCAGGAGTTACACTGCCCGCAGCTGTATTTGTGGGCACAGCCTCGGGAATCGGTGGAACCATTTCATTTGGAATGGACATGCAGGCGACATTTCACATAGGGTGCGTGGAGTAGGTGCATACGATGCAAGCAAAGCGATACTCGATTTGGAGTGGAAGCGCCGGAATCGTCTGGGCGCTAGCGTTTGTGTCTCTCATTCTTGCGGAATGCGTTCTTCTGTATGCCAAGATATCGAGATCGTCCTCAGGTTGGTTCTCTATGTCCGTCCTGTTGTTGCCGATAATGATTTCTCTTCCATTGTCGACGGGGATAAATGTCTACCGCAAATTCACAAAACTTCCAGGAATTGCGGATGACCGCGCAACAGTCAACACATACTCGCTTTACGTCGCTTGCATTGTCGTCGTGGCAAACGCGGCCGTTTTTATGTGCGTCGCGGATGCCTTGTTGACGGCGTATCACAGTTGCCCCAAATAACTGATTTCGCTACTCTGATTTGGCCCCTTTCGCTGGCCTGATTTGGCCCCACCTTGGGGGTAAGCCCGTTATCTTGATTCGGGGTTTTGGCCCCGGAAACGAGGACGGCTTGGCCACAAGGAGGAGCAAGGTGGAGCTATACGAGCAGATCCGGCGTGAGTATGAGCATGGTGCCGGGACGATCCGCGCTGTGGCGCGGAAATGGGGAGTTCATCGTCGTGAGGTGCGTCGGGCCTTGGCAAGTGCGATTCCGCCCGAGCGGAAAAGGCCGGAACGGGTACGGCCGAAGTTGGCCCCTGCGGTACCTTTCATCGATGCGATTCTGGAAGCCGACCGCCGGGGATGACAGCCCGACGATGCGGCGGGTAGCCTTCGTCAAGGTCGTTGTCAAGCCCCCAATTTTCCGTGCCAACTCAAAGCCCAACAAAACAAACCACTAGGACCGCAAGAAAATCGGACCAACCCTGCCGATCATTCTTCCCCAAAAGCGCACAATCAAAGCAGTCGTCCAGAGGACAGATTCCATGCAAGCAGAAATCCGAAAATTCGTCCCAGCCTCCACCCCGCAACGATACACGCAACAAAAGGGCACAAAAGCGCACCAAAAACGCCAGGTAACCACCCCACAAAACCAACCCCATCAACCACATAGGAGGATTTTCCCGCAAAACACCCCCCACCCCCCCTTTTCCGGCAAAAACGAGGTTGGAATTTGGCCTCGGCAGGTGGCGCACCCTTTGCCGGAAAGCCCTAGAAGATCGGCTCCGGAACCTTGGCCTCTTCCACACGAGCCTCGCGCACATACTTGGCAATCGCCCACTTCAGCTCGTCGATCCCCTCACCCGTCACCGAAGAGATCGCGTGGAACTCCAGCTTCCGCCGCTTGATCGACGTCGTCAGCTTCTTCAGCTTGGCCGGGTTCACGGCATCCATCTTGGTCGCCACCACCACCATCGGCTTGTCCATCAGCCCGTGCCCAAAGTTCTCCAGCTCCGCGCAGATCACCTTGAAGTCTTCTACCGGATCAGGCCGGCCTGATCCATCCGACACGTCAACAAGGTGAACAAGGACGCGGGTACGCTCAATGTGACGCAGAAACTGGATGCCCAGCCCCGAGCCCAGATGCGCGCCCTCAATCAGCCCCGGCATATCGGCCACAACGTAGCTCTCTTCGTGCGGAGCATCGCCCACCGTCACCACTCCCAGGTTCGGCTCCAGCGTCGTAAACGGATAGTCCGCAATCTTTGGCCGCGCCGCCGAAATTCGCGATATCAACGTGGACTTGCCCGCGTTCGGGTAGCCTACAAGGCCTACATCGGCCAGCAGCTTCAGCTCCATCCGGTAAGTCCGCTCTTCGCCCGGCCGCCCCGGCTCACTCTCACGCGGCGCCTGGTGCGTCGGCGTGGCAAAGTGCTGGTTGCCGCGCCCTCCACGGCCGCCTTTAGCCACCACAAAGGTGTCCCCTGGCCGCGCAAAATCATGCACCAGCTCGCCGGTCTCGTAATCAAACACCGTCGTGCCCACGGGCACCTTCAGCGTGACAGATTCACCGTCCCGCCCCGTGCAGTTTGAGCCCTCGCCGTGCCGTCCTCGCTCCGCCTTGTGTTCCGGATTGTAGCGGAAATGGATCAGCGTATTGTGCTGCTGGCTGGCCTGCATAACAACATCGCCACCGCGGCCACCATCGCCGCCCGACGGGCCTCCGCGCGGAACAAACTTCTCACGGCGAAACGCGACGCAGCCATTGCCGCCGTCGCCAGCCTTCACCAGAATTCGTGCTTCATCAATAAACATTGAGCAAAAACCAACTTCCTGTCTTTCCAGTTTACCGGAGATTGCGATATGCTCCCCATAACTTTAATTTTCTAGATCTCCGGGCTGGTAATACCCGCCAGCGCTTCGGCGCACCCGGGTATTTGCTTCCATCCTTGCGTTCATCTACCCCCACAGGGAGCGCCATGGTGAGGAATCCGGCGGTATTTGCAGCAATCTGCACTCTGGCGCTGGCAACCGTGCCCGCAGTCGGCTGGGGACAATCTGCGCACAGCCAATATATTTCTTCCAATCAGCCCGGAACACTCGAAGGCCGCCTCACCGACTGGCACAGCCTCCCCCTTGAAGAGGCCTCCGTCAAGGTTCGCAACCTGCAAACTGGCCAGGTCTCGGTCACAAGAACGGCGAAGAACGGAACCTACCGGCTGGCAGGGCTCACCCCCGGCGACTACCGTCTTGAGGCCGACGTACCTTCGCTCGGCCACGGACAAGTGGAGGGCATTCTAATTTCCGCGGGCCATTCCACGCGTGTCCAAGCGGCCCTGGTGCTGGAAATGCCCCGTCTGGCTGAGGTTCCCCCAACGCCGACCCATGAACTTGATCCGATAACACCTGCCGTAGCGACCACAATGACCAGCGAAGAGCTAAGCGGTGTGCCTCTCCGGGAGCGCAACTGGCAATCGATCGCTGGGATAACACCTTCTGCCCAGCCGGCCACGGTGGCTGTAGATGAGCCGACTAGCGCGCATGACACCGGTTCGGCTGAAGAGTCAATGTCTCTTAGCGGAAGCGCACAAACCTCCAGGACCGTTGATGGCGTTGCCTCTACGACTGGCTTTTCCTCAGTCGGCGCAAAGGACAGGGGCCAGCAATTGGGTGAATCTGCTATCTCCGAAGTTGAACCGCGTTCCGGCATGGCTCCCTCTACGACTGCGCACGCCATTGGCGGAGGGATGAGCATGACGACAGCTCACGGAGCCAACGGCCTCCACGGGCAGGCTTTCTTCCATACTCGGCAGAATCTATGGGATGCGCACAACCCTTACACCCAGCTATTTCCGAAAACTGCGGCGGTGACCGGTACAACAATCGCAGGCTTTACCGGACAGAGCTACACCCCTCCAAACAGTAGCGAGACTTTCGGCGTCGGAGTGGGTAGCCAGATTCGCCGCGACAAACTTTATTGGTTTGGGGCTCTGGACGGTTTGTTCAAGAACGATCCAGGTGTGGCAATGGTGCGCCAGCCGGAGAATTTCTTCCTGCAGCCGACGAATGACGAATTGGCAGTCCTGGGTGCACGGCTAGGGATTAACGCCATCGATCCTTTCGAGCAGGAAGTAGGCGCCTACTCGTCCGGGTTGGAGCAGTTCACTGGCCTGCTGGGCGCTGAGCAGCGCTCGACCAACCAGATTCAGGGTTTTGCCCGCGTGGACTGGCAAGCCGGAGACCGCGATCACCTGAGCCTTACCGGTGGGGCAGCCCGCTTTCGCTCGCCGGGTGGGGCGCTGGCCAATTCATCGGAGACCGTCGGCACGCACAGCTTCGGCAACCGCCAGAGCGACAGCGCATGGGTTTTGCTCCGCTGGGAGCGATTTATCACCGCAAACCTGCTGAACGAGGCGGACGTGCAACTGGAGCAGCAGGTGCTGGGCGATACTCCACAAACTCCGTCGGCGCTTGAAAGCACGCTTGAAGCAGGCGCCGGGAGTTCGTTACCGGAGATCATCGGCGACTCAAAGTATGGTTTTATCCTGGGCAAGCCAGCGCGGCTGGGCGGAACCAAATATCCGGACGAAAGTGGGTTCGTTGCGCAGGACTCGGTTAGCTGGGTGCATGGCCAACACCTGGTGAAGGCCGGGGCCAGCTTTGTTCATCTGGCGGACGCGGTAAACTCGATTCGCAACCAGTCGGGCACCTACTCCTACGCGGATGTGCTTAACCTGATCTCGGATGCCTCCAGCTTTGCTCAGTATGGGTTCAGAGATATCAACAATCCGCTGGCGCAGCCGCATAACTGTGACGCTACGGGACGGGTGCACAGCTCCGGCGGGGAGATTCTCGGCCTCGGCACGCTGCCCTGCTATGCGTGGTACACGCAGCGTATTGGGCCCGAAAACTGGCACCTGAGCACCAACGACCTGGCCGCGTATGTGACCGAGCAATGGCAGCCGGCGCACCAGTTGACGATTTCTGCCGGGTTACGAACTGAGGTAGAACAGCTTCCCTCGGCTATCGCACTGGTCCGGAACCAGGATTTGCCGGCGACGGAAACGCTGCCAAAGCTGGGAATTTCATGGGGTCCGCGGGTTGGTCTAGCGTGGTCGCCTGCAAAGCGGACAGTTGTGCGGCTGGGTGCGGGGATGTACTTTGGCCGAGTAGACAATTCAGTTGCGCTGGCGGGGCTGACGCAGACGGGGTCAGTGAATGGAGATTTGAATTTCTACTTCAAGCCGACGGATGTTGGTGCGCCGCCGTTTCCGTATGTGTTTCCGGCGGAGCCGCAACAGGCCGTCGCCCCAGGAGCTGTGTTCTTCGCGCCGCACTACCATGTGCAGGAAGTGGACCAGGGGGTATTCAGCGTGGAGCAGGAGTTGCCGGGGCGCTGGCAAATTGCGGTGAGCGGAATCGCCAGCCTGGGGCGACGGTTGCCGATCTCCGTGGACACCAACCTGCAGCCGAGCGCAGATTCGGTGCTGGATACGGTGACCTATGCGGTGGTGGATGCTTTGAGTGCGGGGCCGATCAAGAGTCCGACGGTGACGGTGCCGTTCTACGTGAGCCTGCTGGGAACCGCGAATAGCTCACGCGTCAACGGAAGCTATCAGCAGTTGGATGCCATCGAGAGCCGGGCCAACTCAACTTACGAGGCAGCCATGCTGAGGCTGACACGCTTCGGTGGCCATGGGCTGAGCGTGCGGGCGCACTACCTGTTTGCGCACGCGGCTGACTGGAATCCGAACGAGAGCGGGAATGTGGCGGTGAACAACGTGATGGACCCGGCGGATTTCGGGCTGGAATACGGGCGGTCTAACCTGGATATACGGCACTCGGCTGGGGTGCAGTTGCTGTGGGAGACACCGTGGAAGCGCGAGGACTGGGGTGGGTGGCTGGTAAATCACTGGTCGATTGGCGCTGATGGCCAGTTCCGCAGCGGGCTGCCGTATACGATGCGCACAAGCGGCTACAGCAGCGGGTTTTACACTTCCACCTCCCATCTGATTGAGTCGGTGGGGCCGGGGATGAATGGGTCGGGGGGCGATAACCGGGTGTATGGGGTCGGGCGCAATACCTACCGCTACCCTGCCACGTGGACCGGGGATACACGCCTCGGCAAGCGGTTCAACTTCGCCCACCATCGTGAGCTGGAGCTGCTGGCGGAGAGCTTCAACCTGTTCAACCACCAGAATGTGACGCGCGTGGAGACGACCGCGTACAACATCAATCGTGGATCGACGTCGGGTGAACTGCCAACGCTGAACTTCATGACCGGGCTGAAGAGCAACACAGTAGAGTTTGGCAAGCCGCTGAATATCAATGGGACGAACTATTACCGTCCGCGCGAGTTTCAGCTTGGGTTGCGGGCTCGATTCTGAAAGCTCCTCGGCTAGAGATGGAAAACAGCAGAAACCATATTCTTCCCCGACACGCAAAGCGCTACATGGCTGCTTACAGAGTGAAGCACTCCCGCTCCCCAACGCGAGCGTCGAATGGTATCAATCAGTAACCCATCAATTTCCCATCACCGGTAAACCTGTGGGATGAAGTTCTGCTCGTGAATCGGTGGCCGAACGTACTTCGCCTTGTTCAACGGGGGCAGCGTCAACGGCTTGCACGTCACGTCCTGGTAGGGAATCATCGACAGCAGGTGCCGAATCACATTCAACCTCGCGCACCGCTTGTCCTCCGCATTCACCACGTACCACGGAGCCTGCTTTGTGTCCGTCACGGCAAACATATCGTCCTTGGCCCGCGAATACTCCGCCCAGTGCTTCCGCGATTCCAGATCCATCGGACTCAGCTTCCACCGCTTCGTCGGGTCCGTCATCCGGTCCTGAAAACGCCGCTCCTGCTCCTCGTCCGACACGGAAAACCAGTACTTGATTAGCAGAATCCCCGACCGGACCAGCATCCGCTCATACTCCGGGCACGTGTGCAGAAACTCCTGGTACTGCTCTTCCGTGCAGAAACCCATCACCCGTTCCACCCCGGCCCGGTTGTACCAGCTCCGGTCAAACAGAACCATCTCCCCAGCCGCCGGCAGATGCGTGATGTACCGCTGGAAGTACCACTGCGTCTTCTCTTTCTCCGTCGGCGTGCCCAGCGCAACTACCCGGCAAATCCGCGGATTCAGCGTCTCCGTAATGCGCTTGATGGCTCCGCCTTTGCCAGCCGCGTCACGGCCCTCAAACAGCACCACCACACGCAGCCCTTCGTGGCGAATCCACTCCTGCAGTCTGGCCAGCTCTACCTGCAGCCGTCCAAGCTCAGCCATGTACTTGCAATCCGTGCCCAGGTGCAACGCCGGGGCGGTCTCGGGAACCGCAGCTATCTGGCTGACGATTGGCACGGGCGCGGTCTCCTTCTGGGAATTCTTCTTCTCCCGCTTCTTCTCTGCGGACTTCTTCTCGTCTTTCATGCAAGCTTCTCCTCAGGCCCCGCCGCCGCTTGGGTCGCGGCAGCCGGGCGTGGAAACCAGTGTACGCCCGCCACAAATGGAATCCGCGCGATTTGAAAGGAAATGAGTTGCGCGTTCCTCGATCGGGAAAGCAAATGAGGCCTGCCGAATACCACCAGAATCGGATAGAGTGTTTGGCAAGCGAAAGAGGAGGGCAACCATGAGCACACCGGAACACAATCACAGGATTCATTACATCGAGTTTGTGACGACCGATATCGCCAAAACGAAACAGTTTTACGCGGCGGCCTTTGGGTGGGCCTTTGAAGACTGGGGGCCTGAGTATGTAAGTTTTTCGGCCGCCAGCGCGGGCATCCATGGCGGCTTCCGCCTCGGAGAGGTCGCCGACGCCGAGCACAAAGATGGTCCGCTCGTCATTCTGTATGCCACGAATCTGGAGGCGGCAGAGGCCGCCGTGTTGGCAGCCGGCGGCCGGATTGTGGTCCCGACCTTTGCGTTTCCCGGCGGCAGAAGATTTCACTTTTCCGACGGAGCGGGGAACCTGCTGGGAGTCTGGTCGCAGTAGGGTCGAAGCTCGGGCGACCCTGTGGAGGCCCTAGTTGACGCGCGAGGGCAGGCAGGCGGGCTTGGTGCTGACCAGTTCATCCCGAACCAGGCGTAGGCCATAGATGCACCGGTCAAACCACTCGCTCAGCCGCGCGAACAGGGGAGCTTCCTCGGCGTATTCGTCGAAATTGAACTGGCTCACAATGTAGTAACTCTCTTTTCCGACGCGCACAAGCTCCTCATAAGAGTGATGCCCGTGTCGTCGGCGATAGGGGCCCATGGATTCCGGATACATGCCGGAGACGAACAAGGCGTAATCGCCGATGTGTTTGCGAAGGGCTCGCTCGGCGTCGAAAGAAGGTGCCGGACCGAGCACCGGGTCTGACGCCAGGACCATGCGGTCCAGGTCGTCGATGGGACGGCCCTCGTCGTCACGCATGCGGTAAAGCTTGTCCGCCTCGCTGAATTCGCACAGCAGGCCCGCGACGTATTCGGTCAGGGCGGCGTCGTGGATACCGAGTTTCCCTGCGTAGGTGCTGCGGACCATTTGCTGGAAGAACGGTTGGAGCGGATGTGGTTGAGCTGACATGCGGTTCTCCCAGGTGCTTCGCCGGGGCGGAGCGGAGGATGAAGCGTTTCCCTTGAGAATGCGACTCTTGTCTGTATAGATAGACACAAGATTGGGCGCAAGGGCATGGTTTCGCAAGGGGTCAGCACCAGATTGTTGGCAGACGGCGCGGGGGAGTGCCACGACGTCTGCCATTTCGGGAAGCAATCAGCGTGCGGGTACCGTCGAGTATTTGCCGGATTTTACCCAGAGAAAATCTCCGCCCGAGTCTTTGGCAACATACAGCAGAACGGTCGTGGGAGCAAAACACTGGCGGTAGACCAGTCCCAGGCCTCCCGCAGAACCGGGCTTGTAGACATTGACACCAAGGTTGAAATAGGCCGGCGGATTGTCGATCCGGACCATGCCATTGCGGACCTGGCTGGTGATTTCCCGAACGCCGCCACCGGAATAACTCTGCGAACCGTCGTTGTGAACCCCGAAGGAGTAGTGGGGCGGGTTGTCCACGTCGTAGGTGGTGTCGATCGCCACCTGAAATCCGGACGTGATCGGGCTCATCGATCCCGCGTGCACGACGCGGAGAACCACCGAGCATGAGTTTTTCGAACCAGGGCCATACATTCCGTTGACGAAGTTGGCGGCACTATCCCCCGTCTCGGCGGCAAGCTTCTCCGCTTCTGTCGGTTCGGGATGCAGGGCGCTACACGCCGCAGGCAACGCGAGCACCGCGCCCGGCGGCGGACCGATAACGACCTTGTTGATGTCGGCCATGGTCATGGCAGCTCCGGTCGGAGGCGTAAAAGTCGCGCGCATCACCAGGTTGGACTTGGGGTCCAGCAAAATACGGCTCTTGCCCTGAGGGCTCGTGCCTTCGTAGACCTTGACCGGCGCGCCATTGAGCGTGTCGGGAGCGACAGCTTTCAGGTCGCCTTTGGCCACCGATGCGGTCACTTCCGCAGTCATCGCAAAGGGGTCGCCCCAGTCGCCACTGAAGCGGCCGATGCTGCAGGCAATGGGCTTCGCCGCCGGGTCCCAGGAGTAGGATATCTGCGCTTTCAGGTCGTAATAGGTGAACGTATGCGGCCCGCCAGACGGTTGCGCGATGTCGATGAGTGCCTTGTCGCCGTTACGATAGACAGTGACCACAGTCGGCTGCCCGAAGGGGCCGCCTTCCGTAATCGTGTACGCGGTAGGGGCTTGGGCGAGCAGAGAGGTGGAGAGGGCAAAGGTGGCGAAGCAGGCGAGCATAGAGCAACGCAACATCATGGGCTCCTTGAGATTACGGGAGCGCCGCAACTTGTTCGGGCGCGATTGCCGAACTATAGCAAGGAGTACCTGCAGTTGGCTCGGGAATTTCTGCGAAATCTCAAGCCAAACAAGAGATTAAACAGCAACGGGGTGGCTCGTGTGAGCCACCCCTTCCTGTAGTGAGCCGACTGAAACTAAACCGCGGGAACCGCTTCCAACTCGGCGAGCCGTTTGGCGAGCAACCCTTCCAGCTTCTCCAGCGCCGCCGAGAAGCCTTCAATCCCTTCCTTCAGCTTGTCCGTGGCCATGCGGTCAGCGGCGTGAGCCTTGATGAAGGCAGCGTGGTCCATCGTTATGCGCTCCAGTGGCAGGCTCTTGGCTGCTTCTGGATCAAGCTTGCGCGGCAGGTCGGCTTCGGTGGCGGAGAGCTCGCCGAGCAGCTGGGGCGAGATCGTCAGCAAGTCGCATCCAGCTAGCTCCTTGATTTCGCCGATGTTGCGGAAGCTTGCGCCCATGATTTGGGTTTTGTAGCCGAAGCGCTTGTAGTAGTGGTAGACAGCGGTCACGGACTGCACACCGGGGTCTGCCGCACCCTGGTAATCGAGCCCTGTGTCTTTCTTGTACCAATCTAGGATGCGGCCAACGAAGGGGGAAATGAGGGTAACGCCGGCCTCCGCGCAGGCCACGGCCTGGTGCATCCCGAACAACAGGGTCAGATTGCAGTGGATGCCCTCTTTCTCCAAGAGCTCAGCCGCCTTGATGCCCTCCCAAGTAGAAGCGATCTTGATCAGGATGCGCTCGCGGCCAATACCCGCGTGGTCGTACTGGGCGATGATTTCGCGGGCCTGAGCGATGGTTCTCTCGGTGTCGTAGGAGAGGTGGGCATCCACTTCCGTGGAGACGCGGCCGGGGACAATCTTGAGGATCTTCTGCCCGAAGGCTATGGCCAATCGGCGGAAAGCGAGGTTGGCGACCAAGGCGTCGGCTGCATTGCCACCGAGTTCCTTGCGTGCGTCGCGCAGGACGCCATCGACGATGGACTGGTACTGGGGAAGCTGCGCGGCGGCGGTGATGAGCGAGGGGTTGGTGGTTGCGTCCTGGGGGCGAAACTGTTCCATCGCTTCCATGTCGCCGGTGTCGGCAACGACGGTTGTGTACTGACGAAGTTGTTCGAGCAGATTCTGGGACATGATTCCTCCGGAGTGGGAAGGCCACCTCGTCCAGTGTACGCTGGATTCGATTCTGGCTGATGCGCAGGGTTCGAAGGGGTCAAGTCGATATTTGGTGCCGAAGCTGCTGATAGGAGCCGCGGGAGCCAGAGCGAGTTGAGCGGAGTGTTTATGGCCGGAGCGATCTGTGGCGCATGAATGGGTTCCGCTGAGACGGATTTGAGATGGATTTCGAGCGCACATTGAGAGAGGTCTCCAGCGGGAAAACGGCCATCTCTCCGGTTTTGGGGGACCCCAAAAGTGGCTTTTTGGTTGTTTTGCAAGCGGAAGTGAAAAGTTAAGTTATTGATTACATTATACTTCTTTATTATAAAGCGAAACAAAAGAGAACGAAGTGTGATTTTGGGCGCTTTTACGAGGCTCCGGTCCGACTTCGCGGCTTTTTGGTTCCGCTGACTAAAGTATGCCGGAATTAGGATTAATTATCGGCAGATTTAGGAAAAGGAATTTTGGGGTTGGGGCGGGGCCTCGGGGCATCGAGCCCCTCGGTCTTGTGTGATTCGGGATGTCTGTTCAGGGGGATAAATCCCCCTGCTCCCTCCGGGATCGAGCTGCGCTCGATTGGCCATGGGAATGGTGGAGGACGGGGGATTGGTGACTCCCATGTCCGAGAATCCGGACTTGGGGCACCCGGCTCTCTTGCACAGGTCGCCCGGACGGTAGACTAGAGGTTGGATACTTTCCTACTGGAACAGGCGGCTTGCAGGATATTGTGGACAAACTGAATCCGGAGCAGAGAGCTGCGGTGGAGACGATCGACGGGCCGGTGTTGATCCTGGCCGGGGCGGGGTCGGGGAAGACGCGCGTTATTACGTTTCGGATTGCGTATCTGATTCAGCAGAAGGGGGTTGCGCCGGACTCGATCATGGCGGTGACGTTTACCAACAAGGCATCGAAGGAGATGGGCGAGCGGATAGACAAGCTGCTGGAGCATGGCAGCCTGGCGAAGCCGTTGATTGCGACCTTCCACAGCCTGTGCGTGCGGGTGCTCAGGCGGGATATTGAGGCGCTGCGGGTGGGGACGGGTCTGGATGCGGGGCTGACGCGGGATTTTGCGATTTATGACGAGAACGACCAGCAGTCTCTCGTCAAGACGATTATGAAGCGGATGGGGCTGGACACGAAGCAACTGACGCCGCGGGCGGTGCTGGGGAAGATTTCGTGGGCGAAGAACCACATGCTTGATCCGCAGGAGTACTACCTGGGGTCGTCGGACGCAGGGTCGGAGCGGGTGGCGCACATCTATGAGGCGTACCGGAAGGAGATGCGCAAGAACAATGCGCTGGACTTTGACGACTTGCTGCTGGAGACGGTGCGGTTGCTGAAGGCTTCGGGCGAGGTAAGAGAGCGCTATCAGCGGCGGTACAAATATTTGCTGGTGGACGAGTACCAGGACACGAACCGGCCGCAGTATGAGCTGATGAAGCTGCTGGCGGGCGAGCGGCATAATGTGTGCGCGGTGGGCGACGAGGACCAGAGCATTTACAGCTGGCGGGGCGCGGATATCCGGAACATCTTGGAGTTTGAGAAGGATTTTCCGGACGCGAAGATTGTGCGGCTGGAGCAGAATTACCGGTCTACGGGGGTGATTCTGGAAGGCGCGGGGGCGGTGGTGGCGAACAATGCCCAGCGCAAGGGCAAGCGGCTTTGGACGGAGCGCGAGGGCGGAAGCCTGATTGGGTACTACGAGGCTCCGGATGGGGAGAATGAGGCGCTGTTTATTGCCGACAAGATCAAGAAGTATCTGCGGGAGAGCGAGTCGGATGGGGGGTTGACGGCGCGGTGCGAGGCGGCGCGGTGCGCGGTGCTGTACCGGACGAATTCGCAGTCGCGGCTGGTGGAAGAGGCGTTGCGGCGGTACGGAATCCAGTACACGATGGTGGGTGGATTCAGCTTTTATGAGCGGGCCGAGATTCGGGACATGCTGAGTTATCTGAAGCTGGTGCTGAATCCGCACGACTCGATTGCGCTGCAGCGGTCGATCAATACTCCGGCGAGAGGGATAGGCAAGACGACCCTGGAAACGCTGGAGCGGATGGCGCTGGAGACGGGCGTTTCGGTATGGGACGCGATGCGGGAGGCGATACGCGGGCGGCTTTTGCCGGCGCGGGCTTGCGCGGCGCTGGAGGGATTCCGGCAGCTGATATTGGATGCGCGGGCGGTGATGAGTCCGAACTTTGCGGAGAAGCTGGCTGCAGATTTGAAGGATGTTCCGGCGCAGGTGGTGGAGGCCGCGGCTGAGGCTGCGGAGGCGGACGACACGGGGTTTGGGTTTGGGGAGAATGCCAGCTTTGACTTTGGTGCGGCGGCGGATGCTACGAGTTTTGATTTTGGGGGTGAAGCGGCGGCTGAGGCTGAGGTTGAGTCTGGGCCGGTGATGGATGCGGCGATGCTGTCTCCCTTCCACAAGAGCGTGGCGAAGGCGGTGAAGCCAGCGCGGCGAAAGAGCCTGGCGGCGGATATGACGGAAGAGGCTGGGCGGGATGCGGAAGAGGATGGAGGTTTCCGGAAGCCGGGGGATGCGGGGACGCTGCCGGAACTGATTCGCTTTGTGATTGACCGGAGCGGGTATATCCGGCAACTGGAGGCTGAGGGTTCGCCGGAGGCAATCAGCCGGATTGAGAATTTGAAGGAACTGGCGAATGCAGCGAAGGATGCCGAGGAGCGTGGGGAGACGCTGAGCGAGTTTCTGGACCATGCGGCGCTGGTGTCGGATACGGACAAGTTTGACGCGGACAGCCGGGTGACGCTGATGAGTTTGCACGCGGCGAAGGGGCTGGAGTTTCCGCTGGTGTTTCTGGCGGGGCTGGAAGAGGGGCTATTTCCGCACTCGCGGACGCTGAGCGATCCGGATGGCCTGGAGGAAGAGCGGCGGCTTTGCTATGTGGGGATGACGCGGGCGATGGACACGCTGATTTTGACGCGGGCACAGTATCGGCGGCGGTATGGGAACGATGCGCCAGAGGCGAGCCTGCCGTCACGGTTTCTGGAAGAGATTCCGAGCCGGCTGATGGAGAACCTGGGCGACGGGATGGGCTATGGCGGGGGATACGGCCAGGGCGCGGGTGGCCGGTTTGGACGGGCTGGGCAGAATGACGAATTTGGCGGCGGGCAGTATGACTACGAGAACGAGGACCAGAGCGGCGGACGGCTGCCGGGTTACAGGCCGAAGGGGATGCCGGCTGGAGCGCGGTCGATGGCATATCCGGCGGCGGAGGGGAAGTCGATGAACAAGCCAGTGATATGGCCTCCGCCGCGGAAGGCGGATTTTGGGACGGGTGCGGGGGCTGGGAAGCCGGTGGCGGCGGGCAAGGAGCCGGACTCGCTGGACAATATTGCGCAGTTTTTTGCGGGGCGCGGGGGTGGGGTTGCGAAGCCGAAGTTGGAGGCGGCTGCTGAGCGGGCGAGTGAATTGCAGCGCGGGAACCGGGTGCGGCACTCGAAGTACGGGGACGGGACGGTGATTTTGCGCGAAGGCGACGGGGAAGATGCGAAGGTAACGGTGCATTTTGCGCGGTTTGGGGTGAAGAAGCTGGTGGAGCGATTTGCGCAATTGGAGCGATTGTAGGGGATTAGGAAGGAAATCGGGGAGTAAAACGCGGGAAAAGGCAGCGGAAAATTGGATCACAGGGTATTCTGGAAAGAAGTTCTGAAAAACAAGGAAAAGAGAGACATGGCAAATACCAAGGCAGTTGAGGATGTACAGGAGCGGAAAGAGCTGAAGCGTGCGGCACGGAAGAAGGCAGCGCCGAAGGCTCCGCGGACTGGTGCTCGTGGCGAGAACAAGCAGAAGCTGAAGAAGGCCGCTCGCGGTCAATCGAAGCGGAAGTAGTTCGGTAGCAGGGCCTGTGGCGAGAAGCGCCGCGGGCCCGCGCTTTTTTCCGTCTGAATTGCCGCCCTGGCAGCTTGGGATGGAAATTGCAGGGGCTTTCCCTGTATGCGGAGTGATATATTCGTTCGGAACGCTGGCCCGAGAGTTTTATCCGTGACTCGATGACAGGCTAAATCCCATGCGGCAAGGAGTTTACCCCTGGCAAGCCAACTGCTTTCCCGCAAGTCCATCGACAAGCTGATCGCGGAATCGAATAATCCTGAGACGAGGCTGAAGAAGACACTTGGCCCGTGGTCGTTGACGGCGCTGGGTATTGGCGCGGTGATTGGGTCGGGGATATTCACAGTCATCGGGACGGCGATTTCGGGCGAGAAGTTTGACACGACGAGCCTGGTGAATACGCCGCTGGCGGATTTTCTGATTACGCATACGGCGTTGTCGGGCCGGCCGGGAGCTGGACCGGCGCTGGCGGTATCGCTGTTTCTGGTGGCGATTGTGTGCGGGCTGACGGGGCTTTGCTATGCGGAGCTGGCGTCGATGATTCCGATTGCGGGGTCGGCTTATACATACACGTATGCGACGATGGGCGAGTTGGTGGCTTGGATCATCGGATGGGATTTGATTCTGGAGTATGCGGGATCGAACATGACGGTGAGCGTGGGTTTTGCAGCGCACGTGGTGGATATGCTGGACTGGTTTGGGCTGCACCCATCGGCGAAGTGGATATCGCCGGCGTATTTGCCGGAGGGGTTGCAGGATTTGGCGGGTCACGACATTTACCAGTCGGGCTGGCATTTCGGGTTCAATATACCTGCGTTTCTGATTGTGCTGCTGCTGACTGTGGTGTTGGTGCGAGGTATCCAGGAGACGGCCGAGGCGAACAACACGATGGTAGGGCTGAAGCTGGCGGCGATTCTGATATTTGTAGTCGCGGCGGTGGGCTTTATTCATCCGTCGAACTGGCATCCGTTCATGCCCAACGGGTTGTCGGGGGTGCTGGCGGGCGGTTCGATCATTTTCTTCACGTATATCGGGTTTGATTCGGTGTCGACGGCGGCGGAAGAGTGCCGGAATCCGCAGAAGGATTTACCGATCGGCATTATCGCGACGCTGGTGGTGTGTACGGTGCTGTACATAGCGGTGGCGGTGTGTTTGACGGGGCTGGTGCCGTGGCAGTCGATGGTGGGCGATGCGGCTCCGGTGGTGAATGCGCTGAAGAAGCTGAGCCTGTTGCCGGGTGGGCATCCGCTGCACTGGGTGCGGCTGATTGTGCTGATTGGCGCGCTGATGGGGATGATTTCGTCGCTGCTGGTCTACCAGCTTGGACAGTCGCGGGTGTGGTACTCGATGTCGCGCGACGGGCTGTTGCCGAAGATCTTCAGCAAGGTGCATGTGCGGTTCCGGACGCCGGCGTTTTCGACGTGGGTGGCGGGATTTGTGGTGGCGATTCCGTCCGGTTTGTTTGACATCGGCACGCTGGCGGACCTGTCGAATATCGGGACACTGTTTGCATTTGTGCTGGTGTCGATTGGGGTGATTGTGCTGCGGATTCGGGAGCCGGAGCGCCGGCGGGGATTCCGTGTGCCGGGCGGCCATGTGATTCCGGTGTTGAGCGTGGTGTTCTGCCTGCTGCTGATGAGTGGGCTGCCGATTATCACGTGGCTGCGGTTTCTGATCTGGCTGGCGATAGGGCTGGTAATTTACTTCTTCTATTCGCGGCACCGTTCGGAGTTTGCGCCGGCGAAATAGAATTGGGGTATGGCTGAGGAAACGGACTGTACCCGTGAGATCCCGACAATTGAGGAATTCATCCGTGCGCTGCCTAAGGCGGAGTTGCATCTGCACCTGGAGGGCACGATCGAACCGGCGACGCTGGTGGAGCTGAGCGAACTGGGCGGGGCGGGTGCGCTGACGCTGGACGCGGCCGAGGCGCTGTATGAGTACAAGGACTTTGGGGGCTTTCTGATGGCCTTCAAGGCGGTGGTGGGGCAATTGCGTGGCCCGGCGGAGTATGAGCTGGCGGCTTGGCGGATGCTGGAAAAGCTGGCGGCGCAGGGCGTGCGGCATGCCGAAGTGTACATATCGGTTGGAGTGATCTTCCGGATGCGTCCGGAGGAGGACAAGGCCGATCCGCGGCTTTTTGCGAAGATTTTTGCGGGGCTGGAGCGGGCTCGGGAACGCGGCGAGTGGGAGCTGGGGGTGACGCTCTACTGGATATTTGACGCGGTGCGGCACTTCAGCGTGGAGGAAGGCGAGCGGGTATTCCGTCTGGCGGCGGCGATGCGGGCGGAGTATCCGTCGATTGTGGGCATTGGGCTGGGCGGGGACGAGCGGGAGACGCGTTCGGAGCCTTACCGGGCGATCTATGCGGAGGCGCGGGCAGCTGGGTTGCGGCTGACCAACCATGCGGGGGAGACGACGGGGCCGGAGGCGATTTGGGAGGCGCTGGAGATTGGATCGGAGCGGCTGGGACATGTGGTTTCGGCGTTTCTGGACGCGGAACTGTTGGCGGAGTTGAAGCGGCGACAAATTCCGCTGGAGCTGAATCCGACGTCGAATGTGCGGACGGGTGTTTGCGCGGGGTTTGTGGAGCATCCGCTGCGGCAGTATTTTGACGAAGGATTAATGGTTACGCTGAACTCGGATGACCCGTCGTTTTTTGGATCGACGGTGGAAAATGAGTATCGGCTTGCTCATACGGTGCAGGGATTTGGTCGGGAGGAGCTGCGGATGTTGGCGGCTAACTCTTTCCGTGCCAGCTTTTTGCCGGATGAGGCGAAGGAGCGTTGGCTTTCCCGAATTGAGGGGATGGCCTGAAAGTGGGATAGCCGGTAACCTGTCTGGCTACTGGACAGGAGCCGATGAGGCTGGGATATTATTTATTCAGGAGAACTACCCCATGGCCGAGATGGATGTTAACGAGATTTCACCAACACACCCGGTGCTGCGCGCCCTCGGATGGGTTTCGGTGGGAGTGAGCATTGCCGCAGTGGGTATTCTGGTGGGGACAGAGCTGCGGAAGCGGTACCAGTTCAACCACCGGACGCCGTATGACTTTTACTCAAATGCCGGTTCGCAGGCCTCGACTGAGTTTGGGGTGGGCGTTTAGTCAGGACAGATTCGCGGCAGTTGGGCGAAGAGATTGGATGGAGAGGCTAGGCGAGGGCGCTTGGCCTTTTGCTATTTGGGGGAGAGGGTGGCTTCGCGGGTCAATTGGAGGATGGGCCTATGAGATGGATGGCTTGAGCCCCTTGGTGGACTGCGTCCGCGATCAGACGGCGGTCAAGGGTGGCAAGTTTGCCGCCGTGGGCGACTGCGAGGGCGAGCAGGTAGCTGTCGGTGACCTGGCCAGAAGTCAGCAGGCGGTCTGGGTGGATTCTTCGCTCATCAAGCAGGCTGATGTCGTCTGGCCAGAATTGGTGGCCAGAATCATTGACGAAACGGGTCAACAACGCGGCTACGATGGTAGGGCTGCCGGGAGGATTGGGGTAACGAGGATTCCCGACAATGCGAATCAATCCGTTTTCCGTAAGCGGGCACGTCGCCCAGGATTGACGGCCTACAGAAGCAAACCAGGTTTGCGCTTCCTCATGATGCATATTGGCGGGATCGATCAGGGCGATCAGTACATTTACGTCCAGCAGATAGGTCACGGAGTTTCATCCATCAGTTCCTTGATCAAGTCCAGCGTCGCGGATTTTGCTCCCGGTTGCATGGGAAGCAATGGAACGCCGTTCCGATAGGTCTGAATCGCTTGAGGTGGGCGCAGACCCTTTCTGGCGAGAGAGGAGAGCACCTCGCCGATGGTTTTTCGCTCGAAATCGGCGCGTTCGCGGGCGGCCTGGAGAATGTCGTCGTCGATAGTGAGGGTGGTGCGCATTTTGCCTCCGCGGGGTGGGCGGTTCTGACTGCATCATACATCAAACATCAGATGCTATTCGGACGGTCTAGAGGCGAGAAAAATCTCTTAAAGATCAAAGCCTGCGACTAGGGTTGTGGCTCTTGCTGTGTTTGGGCTCGGAGGGGGCTCGCTTCAGTGCCAATCGTATGTTCGCAACGGTTGCGAATCACGAATAGGATTTGCTCCTGGATGGTACGCACGACAGCCTCGGTCCATAGAGCGGCATAGGGATTGAGATGAGTGGAAAGCCGCTGATGGCTGGTTAGATGAAGCAGTATTCCATCTGGACGAGACTCGAGGCGGTACTCGCCGTCAAGAACATCAAAAAAAGCACCACCGATAGTGACATGGTCGTCAAGTGTCGTGTGGGGAATTGTTGCGGTGTTCGCGCGGATGGTGAAGGCCAGGTCCTGTAACGGTTCCCAGCGATAGACGGATTCTGTAAAAACCAGTCCACCCGTAAAGCCAGCATTGCGGACTCCTCCGATGCCGTCATGGGAGAGTGTGGCTGCGACGGGTCGGGGGAAGCCGATTGTATAAATCCAGGAACTCGGGAGTTCAGCGGACGATATGGCTCGGACACTCTTGATATTGTCCCAGACTACGACAGCCGGAGCATGTACGAAAATCGCAGTTTCGACGGTTCGGGTCTGGTTGGGTAGGGGGATGTGGTTTTCGACGAGGATGAGGAGCAGTGGTAGGGCAAAGGCGACGATGGTGCCCGGGGAACGCCGTTGAAGTCTACCCCAAAGGAGCCGGGCTAGAAGGCCACCTAGCAACGCGGTTGTCAGCATAATTGGGCTCGCAAAGACCAGGCAGATGATGCCTTCCCACTTGATGGCAACGGAAACGGCCATGGTGAGTAAAACTGCCAGCCATGGAAGAAAGAGCCAACGCCACCATCGCTGTTGCCCAGGTGGGGTGGTTCGGAGGTAGTTCCTGACAGTGATGTATCCCGATACGAGAGGAACAATGGCGAGGAACGTTAGCGTGAGGATCCCGGTAAGTTTGGGGTAGAGGTCTGAAAGCCAGTTCGAATCCATTGCGCCACGGAAAATCAATCCGATGAAGGCCCCTAATGCGACCGAAAGCGAAGCTGAAATTTGGTTAGCGCGGCTGAACTTGGGGTTCATCGACTCCTCACGCACTGAGATTCGTGGGGCGCTGGCGTTGGGTGCTCAGAGTCACCAACAAATAGAAAAGGCCTTAGCCGCAAATGTAACAGAAGCTAAGGCCCAACTAATTCTTTGAATTCGCCCCGGACTAACGGCAGAAATTTAGAGGTCCATGGAGTTGGTTTTTACGAGTTCCTGGGCTCGGGCGAGGAAGTCGGCGAGGGGGATGGAGCCCTGGTCGCCCTTGCCACGGGTGCGAACGCTGACGGCGCCGGCTTCGGCCTCTTTGTCGCCCATGATGAGGACGTAGGGAGTCTTCTGGTTGGCGAAGTCGCGGATTTTGGCGTTCATCTTCTCGTTGCGGTCGTCGATTTCGACGCGTAATCCGGCAGCGTCCAGCTCAGCTTTGATCTTGCGGGCGTATTCGTGATGGCGCTCGGCGATGGGTACCAAGCCGATTTGTACAGGGGCGAGCCAGAGCGGGAAGGCTCCGGCGTAGTGCTCGATGAGGACGCCGAAGAAGCGCTCGACGGAGCCGAAGAGAGCGCGGTGGACCATGACGGGCTGGTGACGCTCGCCATCTTCGCCGACATATTCGAGCTCAAAACGGGCGGGGAGGTTGAAGTCGAACTGGACAGTGGAGAGCTGCCAGAGGCGTCCGAGGACGTCGACGAGCTTGAAGTCTATTTTGGGGCCGTAGAAGGCGGCTTCGCCCTTGATGGTGCGGAAGGGGATGCCATTGCGATTGAGGGCGCGTTCGAGTGAGCCGATGGCGATCAGCCAGTTTTCGTCGGAGCCGGCATAGGTTTTGCGGTCGGCGGGGTCCCAGGTGGAGAGCTCAACCTTGAACTCGGCGAAACCGAAGGTCTTGAGGACGGCTTCGGCAAAGTCGATGCAGCCGATGACCTCGTCTTCGATTTGGCCGGGGGTGCAGAAGATGTGGGCGTCGTCCTGGGTGAAGCCGCGGACGCGGAGCAGGCCATGCATGGTGCCGGAGCGCTCGTAGCGGTAGACGTTGCCCAACTCTGCGAGGCGGACGGGCAGGTCGCGGTAGCTCTTGGGGGTGTTTTTGTAGATGAGGATGTGTCCGGGGCAGTTCATGGGCTTGAGGCGATATTCTGCGTCGTCGAGCTCCATGGGGGTGTACATGTTGCCTGCGTAGAAGCCCTCGTGTCCGGAGATTTTCCAGAGTTCGCGGCGCATGACGTGGGGGGTGTAGACGAGGGAGTATCCGCGGCGGATGCACTCTTCGCGCATCCAGTCTTCCATGATTTTGCGGATGGCGCCGCCCTTGGGGTGCCAGAAGATGAGGCCTGCGCCGGCGACTTCCTGAATGGAGAAGAGGTCGAGCTGCTTGCCGAGGAGTCGATGGTCGCGACGGGCGGCCTCTTCGAGATGGGTGAAGTGGGCGTCGAGGTCCTTCTGGGAGAAGAAAGCGGTGCCGTAGATGCGCTGGAGCTGGGGATTCTTTTCATCGCCGAGCCAGTATGCGCCGGCGAGGTTGGTGAGTTTGACGGCTTTGACGCGTCCAGTGGAGGGGACGTGTGGTCCGCGGCAGAAGTCGAGGAAGTTCCCGTTGCGGTAGAAGCTGACCTGATCGCCGGGGTGTGTGAATTTGGTGACGAAGTGGGTCTTCATGAAGTCGCCGTCGTGTTCGAAGGAAGCGAGGGCGTCTTCGCGGAGGGTGGCTTCGCGGGAAAAGGGCTCATCGCGGGCGATGACCTCAGCCATTTTGGCCTGGATGGCGGCCAGATCGTCCGGGGTGAAAGGGGTCTCGCGGAAGAAGTCGTAGAAGAAGCCGGAGTCGGTGGCGGGGCCGTGGCCGAGCTTGGTTTCCGGAAAGAGCTCAAGGACGGCGGTGGCCATGACGTGCGCGGCGGAGTGTCGGACGACCTTGAGTGCCTCTGGATCGCGCTCGGTGATGAGGGCGAGCTGGGTGTCTTTGGTCAGCGGGGTGGTGAGGTCAACGAGGCGGGGGGCTTCGGCATCGACGGCGGCGTACATGGCGTCGGCGGAGTCCGCCTCAGCGTCTGAGGCGGCGGACTCGGACTCGGCTGCGACGGGGGTAAGGCGGGCGACGACGGAGATGGCAGCAAGTCGTGGGGAGATGGAGTTGGCGATGTCGAGGGGCGTGGTGCCAACGGGGACTTGGCGGATGGACCCGTCAGGGAGTGTGATGGAGAGGATTTGCGCGCTCATAGGCCTATTTTCCTGGGCGGCTGGCGCGTGTGAGGCGGCCGAGCCGGTGAGTGTGACAGTGATGCGATGGGCCGAGCCTTGCGGGCGAAGTGCGAGGAGCCGTATAGGCAAGGTGGACTGACAATTCAGGATAGTCGCGTGGGGGCGGGGAAGTCGAGCAGAGAAGTGAGGGGAGGAGATGGTGAGGTGGGGACGGCATCCCCTGAAGGTGGGGTGAGGGATATCGGAAAGGGGGAGTGGGGGATTGCGCAAAAGAGCGGGTGATGCCCCTGCACGGGGAATGTGCGGAAATGGGACATGGGGTTAACTTCAAGATGTGGCTGGGAGATACCCGGCAAGAGACAAAAAGGAGACCCGATATGCAGGTATTGTGCAAGAGCAGTGAAGGCGCCGTAGAGACCCGTTGCAGCATTTGTGGCCAGGGATTTCTGTTGTTCTGGGAGCGTCAGACGCGGATGGAGCGTGCAGAGGCGTTGCGGGAGATTGACCTTGCACTGCGGGAGCACCACCTGGAAGGGTTTGAGAGCAATGTGCACCCGAAGAAGGGCTTTCTGGTGCCGGCGTGGGATGGTCCGATTGCGTATTCGGGAGCGGCACTGCTGGGCAATGCACCGGCCTGGGCGCTTTAAAGAGCGAGGGAAGGTCCAGATTCTTTTGTCTCTAACTTGATTTCTTCGCAACGGCAGTCTCCGATGAAGGGAGACTGCCGATTTGTTTGTGAAGAGCAATGAGGAGAGGAGGGAGAGCCGAGGGGTGGTTTTTGCGGGGAGCAGGGAGCTTTCCACTTTGGTAACTTCGCAATTTGTGTGACTCCCAAGGGGTGGGATGAAGGCCAAAACCTGGATAGCGGAAAATGTCTGCATGGTATAGTTAAGCTGGAAGCTACCGTCTCCACTGTGTTTTTGCGATGCGTATCTTCCTGTATGGGGACAGCGTTCGCACCAGTGAACTACAAAAAATCCAACATGAAGCGGATGAAAAGTCTCACGTGAAACTGTCATTTTTTCTGTTTGCGGGACTGCTGATTCTTCCTGGAGCGGTGCATGCGCAGCAGGCGCCGAGTTCTGGCGATGCTGTCGGACTGACTGCCGGGGATCAGATTGTGGTTCGCTTCTTTGACTTCCCGGAGTTTGCGAACCAAGTGCCACCGCCTCTTTGGGTGCGAAGCGACGGCGCGGTGCATCTGCCGTACGTGGGGGATGTGAAGGTAGCAGGACTGATGCCGGAGGGAGCGGAGCGAGCCATCGAAGAAGCTCTCCGCACCAAGGGGATTGTGAAGGATCCCTCTGTAGAGGTGATGGTGGTTTCGGCGCGTAATCTTACGGTGCGAGTGATTGGCGAAGTGAAACTGCCGCACTCTGTGCAGGTGCTGGCCCCGGTGCCGCTTTCCTATGTTCTGGAGCAGGCGGGCGGGTTGACGACGAGCGCTTCGATGCATTTGACAGTGCTTCACCGCGGGGATCAGATGCCCACGTCGATCGAGTACGACCAGTATCATCCGACGGTGGAAGCAGCGAATACGATGCTGGCTCCCGGAGACGTTCTGCAGGTGAGTTCCCAGGGGGTGTTTTTTGTTGTGGGAGAAGTGAACAGGCCGGGAATTTATGCGATGGGGGGTGGCTTGTCGCTAGGTATGCCGACCAGTACGTTCGGCATGGGCGTTGTGAAGCAGATGACGCTGCTGAAGGCGCTAACCCAGGCTGGTGGCGTGACCGCTATTGCGGGGCGGTCACACAGTGTTCTTTTGCGGACAGTGGACGGGAAGCGGGAAGCGCTGACGGTGGATTTGGTGAAGTTGGAGAAGGGTGAGATTGCCGATCCGATACTTCACGAGGATGACATTCTTTTTGTGCCATCGAGTTACTGGCGGAGCCAGACGAACAACCTGTTCGGAACGGTGGTCAGCGCACTCTATGCAATCCCCGCGGTGAAGTCATTCTAGTGGGGATTGGAAGAGGAGGACACTGAACCGTTGGTGACTGCGATTCGCAACCTGGAAGATCCATCGGCTACTTATTCCGCAGAGGAGAGTAGGCGGCGGATTCTTGCGCGTTTGTTTTTCGCGACCTGCTGGCTGCTGGTATTTACAGGTGCGTTGCGCAAGTGGGCGTTTCCGAACGCCAATGTTCTGTATGTGTTCCCGGATGTGCCCATCGCGATAGGTTATGTGTATGCCCTGGTTGCGGGAATGGTCCGGAGGACACTCCTTCTGGGCGGTTTTCTGATCCTGTCTTCGGTCATTCTCATTCAGGGTTTTTTACAGATCATCTTGAAGGATCTGAAGCCGTTTATGGCGCTGGTTGGGTTTCACCACTATCTTTTCTACATCCCAATCATGATTGTGTTTCCTTCGTGCCTGACGGAGGTATACCGGCGGCGATTCATATTCTGGAACCTGCTGCTCACCTTGCCAATGACTGCGTTAGCGCTGCTGCAGGCGGTCAGCCCGCAGGCGTCTCCGATCAATGCAACAGCTTCGGGCGAGACGATGGGGTTACCGGGATCAGATGCGGTGCGCGCGACCGGTACGTTCAACTTCACTTTGTACTTCGGTCTCTGGATTGCGCTTGCTGTATCTCTGGCGGTGGGGGAATGGCTGGTTCCCAGGGAGCAGCGAGCCATCAAGAATCGGTATTTGTTGGCCTTATGCACGATTGCAGCGAACGTGTGCTATTTGGCGAGCGGGTCGCGCACAGCGATTCTGATGTCTGGATTGGCGATAAGCGGTGGAATCCTGGCGGCTGTCCTGATGGGATCGAAGCGGGTATTGGCGACGGTTGCCGGTTTACTTCTTGTGATGCCGATTCTTGTCGCATTGGTGGCGGTGTTGGTTCCGAATGAATTCCAGATTATCGTCGAGCGTTTTACGGGCGATGAATATGTGGCGGAAGCTCAGGGAAGAACGCTCGATATCGCGGTGGGATTTTTGACCGATCCGCCCTTCAGTCTCATTGGAGCCGGAATTGGGATGGGGATCGACGCGGCGCATTTTGGCGAGAACTATAACGCGAATTTTTTGTATCAGTCCAGCGAGTGGGACACGATTCGAATTGTGTACGAGGAGGGGACGCTGGTCGGTCTTTTCTATGATTTCACGCGGATCGCGTTTTCGCTGGGGATGGTGTTCCTAGCCATTCAGATTGTGCGCAAAGGCGGGGTTCCGCACGTGCTGCCGATTGCGATGTACTGTTTTGCGCAGGTCTACCTGCAGGACCTGACCCGGTTGGGCTCTATGACGTCTGGCCAGGTTGCGATCGCCTATGCATTTATTCTGAGCGTATATCTGTATCCCCATTCAAACGCTGAACAAGGTTCAGCCACAAAGCTAATTTCAACGAGGTTCGCGTGACGACAAACCCGCCATCAGTCCATTCTGTCCAAGGTGAATCCCCTATAGCACTCGGCGACATCCTGAGGCTGCTGAAGAAGTATGGCCTTTACCTGGTCGGCATCATGCTGTTGGGAGCCACGCTGGCTGTGATATGGGCCAAGTTTCAGCCGAAGCAATATGACGGTGTGGGGCTGGTTCATCTGAAGCAGCATGACTCGATCAGCCTGTCTAGCCTGACCTCGATGGGAGATGACTATAACCTGAAGGTGAATACGGAAGTGATTGGGATTATGAGTCCCGCAGTAGCGGAAGAGACGATGACCCGACTGAATCTGGCGACGAATCCGAGCTTTAACGGCGATCCAGGGACGCATGACTTGAAGGACCCGCTTCAACGCGATCTTCTGGTGAAGCAGTTCGACAAAGCGTTGAAGGTAACGTTGAAGCCGAAGACGGAATTGATCGAGATACGTTTTCGGAGCAAGAGCCCAGTACTTTCTGCATTGGTAGTGAACACGCTGATCAATGTGTATTTGGAAGAGAGTTTTCGGCAACGGTATGAAAGTACGAAGCAGGTTCGTTCGTTCTTGACGCAGGAGTTGGAGACGCTGAAGTCCAAGATACAGACGGAGCAGAACGATCTGCTGAATTCTGAATCGGAGCTGGGTGTATGGCAGACCTCGGCCAAAGGAGAAGACTCTGTTCAGTTGGAAGAGATTGAGGGTGTGCTTGCGGAGAGTGTGAAGGCTCAGTCTGCGGAGTATATGGCTCAGGCGGAATATGACGAGATGGCGCAGAATCCGGATGCGCCGTTTCCGTCGGATTTGCCTGGAGTTGCCACGGTCAACGCGTTGCTAAGTTCGCGGGAAACGCTTCGTGCGCAACGTGCGTCGATGGAAAGCCGCTACGGGCCGAATTACCCTGGCCTTGTGGAATTGAAGGCGCAGGAATCGCAAATGGACAAGAGCATTGCGGAAGCGAGGCAGCAGGCGATGAAGGGTGCATCGGAGACGGTGCAGTCAGCCCGGGGCGAGGAAGCTCAACTGCACGACAAGCTTCTTGCGTTGCAGGCCAAGTCGAAGGCGCAGACGCCGAAGACAGTCCAGTTGGAGATTTTGAAGGCGCAGTACATGAGCGACCAGTCGCTGTATGACGTGCTTCTCGCTGCTCTGGGAACAGGAAGTATCCAGGCTGGTCTACAGGGGCAGGCTCTGGACAAGTTTGTGGATGCGGAAGTGCCGGGCCTGAAGGCATTTCCGATTCTTTCGATTATTGGGCTGGCCGGAGGAGCGATTGGTCTGATTGTAGGACTCCTGATTGTTGGGATACTGGCGCTGAACAGCGACACGATCGAGACGGTGGAACAGATAGAGCAGATACTGCCGATTCCGATACTGGCGGCAGTGCCGGAGTACCGGGACGAGATAGCGGCGATGCGAATCGCGGAGGGAGATCTTCCACTCGTGACGCTTTTGGCGCCACGGTCGGCAGGGACGGAAGCATATCGATTGTTGCGCACCGCGATAACCCTGATGCCGACGGCGCAAAAGCATCGGGTTATATCCCTGACCAGTTGCGGACCAAGCGAAGGCAAGTCGACGACGACGATGAATTTGGCGGTTGTGTTGGCGACGCAATCGAAGCGTGTGCTGTTGATCGATGCAGATTTGCGCAAGCCGACGATTGCGCAACGTTTGAAGCTTCCGGCTACTGACCAGCCTGGGTTGAGCAGATATTTGAGCGACGATACGATCGAGCCCGAGGCTTGCATCCAGACGGTACCTGAGGTTGCGGGTCTTGACGTGATTCCAGTTCAGGAGATTCCGCCGTTTCCATCGGAGTTGCTTGGTCAGGGACGCTTGGAGACTTTATTGACCTGGGCTCGGGATCATTATGATTACGTGCTGATTGATACGCCACCTACACTGCTGGTGACCGATGCGCTGATTGTGGCGACGCATTGCGACACGCTGTTGACAGTAGTGCGCATAGGGGTTGCGCAGAAGCGCGGACTGCAGCGACTTCGCCAGGATTTCGCGAAGTTCCCAGGCAAGCAGCTTGGTCTTGTTGTGAACGCGTTGCCGATTGCGGATACGTACTACGGCGGGTACGGGAACTACCGGAAGTACTACGGCCGGAAGGGGTACGGCAGCTACGGATACGGAGAAAAAGAATCCTAGCAGCCTTTTGAGAAAGCGAGGTAAGTCTCAGATTCTGAACTTCTGGGGCGAAATCCCCGTTGTTTCAAAGTATTTATGTGCGGGCTAAAGCTCGTACCCTCCAAGTCATCGGAGTATTTCAACAATCCCCCGGACGAGTTGAAATCCTGGAGCGAGAGATTCCCCAACTTCAGGGCAGCAACGTCGGAGCTTGGGATGGGAATTGTTGCGGCGAAGGCACCTGGATTCTGAGAATGGGCGGTTCGGCTCGATTGGGGTCAAGCAATTTTTGTTGCTGTATCGCAAGAGCGACGCAGGTTGGACTGTTTCTGGTCCGAGCGGATGATTGCAAGGCTTCGTCGCCGATGGCAGGCGGTGGTCAATGAGACCTCCCAGTATTGGTCGCAGCTACCTTCCATCGAGCCAACCTCCCAGGGAGCGAGGTCAATCTATGTCGAGCGTATCCAGGGCCAAGAGTTTCCTCGCGCCCAAACTGCGTCATCTGGCGACCTTTTTCATGAACCAGGGGATTATCCAGGTCGCATCGATGCTCTATGGGCTTGCGTGCATGCGTGTTCTGCCAATTCCGTACTATGCGAAATACACCCTGGTGTACGGTTATCTCGGGACGCTGACGATGTTTTTGGATGGCGGGACGGCGAACACGATCAATCCGATCATTGGAGCACGGATTGACGATCTACAGCTGATTGCCGATGTAGTGGCCTCCCTGCGAACGCTCGTGATCCGGGCGTACCTGATATTGATTCCGTTTGCGGCGGCAGCGTTTGTGTATTTGGCTCGCCGGCAGGAATGGACGCTGCAATGGGGCTTTGAACTGGGAGTGGTGCTGCTGGTGTCGCTGTGGTTTGTGCGCTTGTCGACAGCGTACGGGCAGGTATTGTTGATTCGGCGAGATCGAAGCCACTACTACCGTTACCAGATGGCCGGAAATGTTGGGTCTTTGGTTTTGCTGGCGTTGAGTGTCTGGCTTCACATCTTCAGCTTGACTCTTGCGATTCTGCTGAACCTCGGACAGCTGATTCTGATTGCGACCCTGAACTTTCGTCGGGCGCGGAGTTTGCTTGGGGTTGTGGGTCGATCGACAAAGTCGATTCGTCGGACGATTGTTCGTTTGGCGCTGCCGAACATGCCAGCGACGATGTTTTATGCGGTGCAGGGCCAGATTACGCTTTTGCTGCTCGTGCTGCTGGGGCATAGTACGACGAACGTGGCGAATATTGGAGCACTGAGCCGCTTGGCGCAGATCCCTGTTTTTCTGTCCTTGATGAATCCGATTTTGGTGGAGCCGTTTTTTGCCAAGCTGTCGCCGGAGAAGTTGAAGCGTACGTATCTAATTTCGTTGGTGCTTGTTTTCAGTCTTGCGATTGCGATGGCGACGTTTGTTTTCTATTTTCCGGAGTCGATTTCGTGGCTGCTGGGGCCGAAGTACAGCCATCTTCGCCTGGAGATCGGGATGGTGTTTGCCGGGGCGACGATCGTTTATGCGACCGGATTCATGTTCTTCGTGAATTCGTCGCGGCGATTTGTGTACTGGTGGACCACCGTGGCGAACATTTCGACCACGATTCTGATAGAGGCGTATTTTATCTGGAAGGTGGACTTGAGCTCAGTGCGGCACCTGCTGGCGATGGGGATATGCAACGCCGCGGGGGCGCTGCTGGTGACGGCCGCCTGCTCGTGGTATGGCCTGAGGTATGGTCCACAGAAGATCGAGTTGCATGGGTTGGCGCAGTCGGAGCTAAGCGACGGGCAGGCGTAAGGGAGAGCGCTGGCCAAGGAGCAGAGCCCATGCCCGGCGGAGCCAGGCGAGGAAGGCCTTTGGAGCCGGTGGGCTGGATCCCGGTGGAAGGTTGTCCTGACGGGGTTGCCAGTGAGGGATCTGGCCGGCTGGCTGGTTGGCGGCGGAGTGTTTGAGCTCTGCGAGGGCATTTTTGACCTGGGCGCGAAGCTGGTCGGCCTCCAGGACGCAGGAGCGAAGGTATGCGGAGACGGTCATGCCGGACTCAGCGGCTCGAAGGCGGAGGACCTCCGACTCTTCCTGATTCAAGCGAACAGAAATTGTGCAACGTTTGAGCTCGGCGGCCTGTGATTCACGGGCGGATGCGAGCAATTGCCGGGTGAGCGTGTGCCGATCGGAGCAGGACCCCGCAGGGGGCAGTAGGTCGGTGTCGGCAGCGTTGTCTTTGTGCGCACCGTGGCAGTGGAGCTGAGACGCGAGTGGGAGCGGCGGGAGGTGGCTGGGAATGCGGGTGTGACGGCGGAGGGCGCTTTCATAGCTGAGCGTGCGGGTCTCGGGTGTGTCTTGGTCATTGGCAGCGAGGTCGATATCAAGCGAGTCCGCGAGTGCGGAGAGGCGGTCATCGCTGTGACGTGGCTGAGGGTCGTCAAGGTCTTGCGGGAATCGGGAGCTGAGCCGCTCCATGAGATCGGCAAAGCCTCTGTTGTCAGGATTGGTAAGGAATGCGGAGCTCATGGCCGGAGCATAAGCGTTTGAGAGAGCGAGTTGAGCGGAAAAGCAAAGGCGGAGGGGACGCGGATTTCGAAAGCGGACGAACGAGAGTTATTTGCCCAGAATGGGAAGGCCACTGAGCAGGCTGCTGGGGCCGGTGCGCCTTGGAGAAGGGCCCGGTGTCAGGCGGAACGGAGGTCTGGGACGAGTTCGGGGCCCGGGCGCCTGGGGGAGGAAGCGGGTAGCGGCGGCGCCTGGGTGGGCCGTTCCGCCATTGGCAGGCAGTTGTCGGGGCTGGCGAGGAGTTCTTCAATTTTGTCGGCGGGCAGAGGAGTCGCGAAGAGGTAACCCTGGCCGAATCTGCAACCCATTTCCTTCAGGAGGAGGAGCTGATCTTCGGTCTCGATGCCTTCTGCGACGACATCCATGCCGAGGACGCGTGCGAGCTCAATGATGGTCTGGACGATCTGGAGGGATTGTTCGCCGCGCCGGATGCGCTGGACGAAGGAGCGATCGATTTTGAGGACGTCGAAGGGGAATCGGTGAAGGTGGCTAAGGGAGCTGTAGCCGGTGCCGAAGTCGTCCATGTGGAGCGACACGCCGAGGTCGCGTAGGCTGGAGAGGACGTTGACGGCGGTGGCCATGCTGGGGATGAGGCTGGACTCGGTCATTTCGAGCCCGAGCTGGCATCCGGAGAGGTTGTTCTGCTGGAGGAGGGACTCGACGTGGTCGACGAGTCCGACGCGGCTGAACTGGCGCGCGGAGAGGTTGACGCAGACGCGGATTTTCTGCATCCAGGGGCGATTGCGCTGCCATTTCTGGAGTTGGCGGCAGGCTTGGCCGAGTCCCCAGTCTCCGATCGGGAGAATGAGACCGTTTCCTTCGGCCTGGGGTATGAATTCCATGGGGGGGATGAGGCCGCGGGTGGGATGTTGCCAGCGAATGAGAGCTTCGAGTCCTACGATGCGGCGTGTGACGATGTCCACTTCAGGCTGGTAGAAGAGGACGAACTGTTCCTGGTCGAGAGCGGAGCGGAGGTCTTCAGGGCTGGGCCATGCGACGGCGGCGAGTGCGGCGTGTGCGGCCGAGGTGTCGGGCTCGGAGAGAGTGTTGCCGGGGCTGTCGAGGGGAGCAGCGGCACGGAAGCGGCGAAGCTCCAACTGGTCGGTGATGAGACCGGCGAGACTGGAGAGGATGGAGAGATCTTCGGGGCGCATTTGCCTGCGGGGCTGGTGTCCGCCGACGCTGAGGACGCCGACGACTTGTCCGTCGCCAGAGAAGACTGGGACACCAGCGAGGAATCTGAGGTGGAGGGCGCGGGAGAGCTCAGAGTAGACAGATCCGGGAGCTTCGCATTCGAGGTCGAGGACGACGAAGGGGGCTTTTTCAGCGATGACGCGCTCGGCGAAGGAGTGGAAGCGCGGGAGTTCCCGAAGGTGTCCGCCGTAGACGGATTTGGCCCAGACGCGAGTTTCGTCGACGAAGGTGAGAGATGCAGTGTCGGCCTGGAGACTTTGGGCGGCGATGCAGGTGATGGTGTCGTAACCCTCCTCTTCGGGTGTGTCGAGGATGGCCAGATCGCGCAAGGCGGAGAGCCGCTCAGCTTCCCTCTGCCCTTTCCGGGGTAATGAGAGAGAGCCCGGATTGTCGATGAGTGCAGAAGGACGCATGTCCGCTCCGTAAAAAGTCCTGTGGTGCCGAGCAAGGTATATGTATCCGTGCTGGGGTGGAATGAGGAATCACCACAATGGTTTCATCGGAGCGGCAACAAGAAACAAGAGGTTACCTTGAGTGAAGGTTGGTGGATTACCTTGGGCCTGTCTCGGTCCAGAGGAAGGCGAGCTGGTCAGCGTAGTCGTCAACGAGCTGGGCGGCGGCAACGCCGGCGCTGTGGCCGGATTTGAGGCTGTAGTGGAGCAGGACAGGTCGCCCGCTGGACGAGTTTAACTGTATGAGCGCAGAACTTTTACGGGCGTGGAGGGGGTCAACGCGGGTGTCGCTGTCGCCGGTGAAGAACATGATGGAGGGGTAGGCGGTGCCTGGTTTGACGTTGTGGTAAGGGGAGTAGGCGCGGAGGGATGGGAAGTCGGCGCGGTTCTCGGAGGAGCCGTATTCGGTGGTCCAAAATCGGCCAATCAGGAAATTCTGGTAACGGAGCATATCGAGCAGGGGGTATCCGCACCATACGGCGGCGAAGAGGTTGGGGCGCTGGGTGATGGCTGCGCCCATGAGGAGGCCGCCGTTGGAGCGGCCGGTGATGGCGAGGTGGGCGGAGGATGTGTATTTGGACGCGATGAGGAATTCGGCGGCGGCGTAGAAGTCGTCGAAGACGTTTTGTTTTCTTGCGTACATGCCCTGCTGGTGCCAGGATTCGCCGTATTCGCCGCCGCCGCGTAGGTTGGGGACGGCGAACCATCCACCCTGCTGCATCCATTCGGCGTAGAGAGGGTTCCAGTCGGGGGTCCAGCTGATGTTGAAGCCGCCGTAGCCGGTCATGAGGAGGCGCTCTGAGCCGTCCATTTTGAGGTCTTTCTTGCCGGCGATGAAGATGGGAATGCGGGTGCCGTCTTTGGAGGTGTAGAAGGCCTGCTTGAGCTGGTACTGGGAGGAGTCGAAGGGGGTTTTGGGTTGGGCGAAGACGTCCTGCTTGCCGGTGAGGGTGTCGAAGCGGTAGATGGTGGGGGGCTGAATGATGGATTGGAAGGAATAGAAGCCGTAGCGGTCGGATGCCTCGCCGCCGATGCCGGATGCGGAGCCGAGCTGGGAGTAGTGGATGGCTCCGGCGGGCTTGCCGGCGAGGGTGTAGATGGCGGTTTGGGTGATGACGTCGTGGAGGCGGTGGACGAAGAGCTTGCCGCCGACGATGCTGATGGAGTCGATGACGTCCTGGGATTCGGGGACGATGGTGTCCCAGGCTTCGGGCGCGATGCCAGGGTTGGCCTTGAGGACGCGTCCTTTCGGTGCTTGATAGTCGGTTAGGACATAAAAGTCGCCGCCGGCGTAGTCGGCAGAGAAGCGAGAGTCGAAGCCCCAGATGAGGATTTGGAAGGGGGAATCGGGCTTGCGGAGGTCGCGGAAGACGATGTCTTCGCGTTTGGCAGGGACACCGCGGGAGATGGCGAGGACGAGATAGCGGCCATCGCCGGTGACGTAGGCGGAGACAAGATCAAGTGGGCCGAGGAGTTCGGCGTGGAATTCGCGGCCGAAGAGGAGGGTGTCAGCGGAGTTGCGGGTGTTGAAGCGATGGAGCGAGACGAGGGAGCCTTTGGGGGTGTAGAGGGAGTAATAGACGCCGGAGTGGTCGGGTGTGAAGTCGACGGAGAAGTAGCGTCCGGCGGGGAGGACGTCTTCGAGGGGCTTGCCGGTTTTGACGTTGAGGAAGTGAATTTCCGCCTCGTCCGCGCCGCCCTGACGGACAGCGTAAATGAGCAGGCTGGCGTCGTGGGATACGCCATAGAGGGAGACGGAGGTGTTGGGGTCGCGGGAGATGGAGGCGGGGTCAACGAGGCGGATGTCTTTACCGGGAGTGCCGGCGGATGACCACCCGTGACGGACGTAGATGGAAGCCTGTTCCTCGCTGGAGAGGCGTTTGGTGAAGAAGTAGGAGTCTCCGCGCTGGATGGGCGCTGAGGTGGTGGTGACGTGGATCAGGGCATCGAGGTCGTCGGCGAGTTGGGGGCGGACGCGCGCCTGCTTGAGGTAGCGGTCGGTGTAGGTGATTTGGCGGTTGATGAAGTCGCGCGTTTCGGGGCTTTGGGAGTCTTCAAGCCAGCGGTAGGGGTCAGTGATTCTGGTGCCGAAGTAGTCGTCGGTTACGGGGATGGCTTCCGTGGCTGGGGGTGGTGGGAGGGTGATGTGATCTCCGCCGTGGATGGTTTGCGCGGGGGTGGGGGCTTGGGCGTTGGTGGCGGCGGATAGGGTCATGGTGAGGAAGATGAGGGCGGCAAGCCGGACGCGCATCGCGGACTCCTTGGAGTCCAGCGTACACGCTGATTGGGGAATTCGCACAGGGGAAAGCGGGGAAGCTCTAGAGGGCGATCCAGCCGGCGCGGATGGCGATGAGGGTGGCGGAGGCGGCGACGAGCCAGAGGATGACGGCCTGAAGGAGTGGGCGGACGCCGACGCGGGCGAGCGCGTGGCGGTTTAGGCGGGAGCCGATCAGGAAGAGGGTGACGGCGAGGCCGGTTTTGCCAAGTCCGGCGAGGGTGGCGAAGGCGGTGTGGGCGGGTGCGGCGATGGCGGGCAGCCAGGTGGGGAGATATGTGGCGACGACGGCGGCGAGAAGGAACCAGAGGAGAAACCAGGGGAGCGGGGCGCGGGGAAGGGGGCGAGCGCCGAGCGCGAGGGCGGGGTCCGCGGCGATTTGGCGGCGGAGGCGGAAGTTGAGCCAGGCGGCGAAGGCGAGGGTGACGGGGACGATCCAGAGGGCGCGGACGAGTTTGACGGGGACGGCGACAGCGAGCGCGCCGGGGCCGTAGCGGGCGGCTGCGCCGACGACGGAGCTGGTGTCGTGGATGGCGAGGGCGGCCCAGAGGCCGAACTGCTGCTGGGAGAGGTTGAAGTGGTGTCCGAGTGCGGGGAAGAGGAAGAGGGCGACGGAGTTGAGGACGAAGACCGCGCCGAGGGAGACGGCCATGGATTCTTCGCCGGCATCGAGGACAGGGCCGAGGGCGGCGATGGCGCTGCCGCCGCAGATGGCAGTTCCGGCGCTGATGAGGGTGGCAGAGATGCGCTCGACGCCGAAGAGGCGGCCGAGGAGGAGGCCGAGGGTGAGTGTAAGGGAGATGCCGATGGCGGAGTAGAGGAGTCCGGAGCGTCCGGCGGCGAGGACCTGGGCGAGGTTCATGGCGAAGCCGAGGAGGACGACGGAGGCCTGGAGGAGGAAGTGGGCGAGCTGATGGGCTTCCGTGGAGAAGGGGTGGAGAGTGAGGAATGCAAAGACGAGTCCGAGGGCGAGAGCGAGCGGTGGGGATACGAGTCCGCTGGCGGTGAGGATGATGCAGACAAAAAAGAGGTTGCGGGATGCGGCTGAATGGGTCACAGCTACAAGCTTGCGGGAAGTCGATAGGCAGGTCTAGACGTAAATAGGTATGGCTGATAGGGAAAAACTATTGGATTAGGATGAGGTAGGCCGGGTTGGGTTGCGCTGACTGAGGGCGAAGGTGCGGAAGGCGGCAGCGGGGCCAGCGGGAATGGGACCGGCGGCGTGGATGAGGGAAAAGGGGCGGGGCATTTGGATGCCGGCGAGCGTTGCGATGGCGAGTGTGCCGAGGCGGAGTTCTTTGCGTATGGCAAGGCGGGAGACGAAGCCGATGCCGAGGCCAGCCTCAATGCCGGAGACGATGGCCTCGGTGGAGTCTAGCTCCATGACGATGTGGAGCTGGTTGAGGCGGATTCCGGCGTTGTGGAGGGCCTGTTCGACGACGTGGCGAGTGCCGGAGCCGGGTTCGCGGAGGAGGAGTGGCTCTGGGGCGAGTTCTTCGAGGGGGATGAGGGAGCGGCCGGCCCAGGGATGGGAGCGGGGGACGGCGAGGAGGAGTTGGTCGTCGAGGAAGTGCTCGACGGCGACTTCCTTGTGGGTGGGGGGACCCTCGATGAGGCCGAGGTCGGCTTCGGCGGCGAGGACCCAGGCGGTGACCTGCTCGGTGTTGCCGCTTTTGACGGTGAGTTGAAGGCGGGGATTGTTGCGGAGGAATGCGCCGAGGATGCGGGGGAGCAGGTACTGGGCGACGGTGGTGGAGGCGGCGATGCGGAGGGGTCCGCCGGGCTGTCCCTGCAGGGCGGCGAGGGCGTCGAGGGTTTTCTGTGAGAGGCGTGCGGCGCGGCGGGCGTGGTCGAGGACGAGGGTTCCGGCCGGGGTGAGGATGACGCCGGAGGGGGTTCGATCAAGGAGGCGGATGCCGAGCTCTTCTTCGAGGAGGTGGACGTGCTGGCTGACGGAGGGCTGGCTGATACGCAGGAGTTCGGCGGCGCGGCGGAAGCTGGCCTGCTCGGCGACGGCGCGAAAGACCTGTAGGCGGTAATTCTCGAGCATCCTCACCTGCGGAAAGAACGGGGTGATTCAAGCTTACGCTTGTAAAATCAGGCTAAATGGGGAATTTTCCGTCGACAGAGCGTGACCGGGAGACCGCTGAGCGAGCAGCGGATGCGGAGGTGCGCTTGTCTGGGTTGAGGCGGATATTGCGGGTGCTGCGGCCTGGGCATAGCCATACGGCGTATACGGCGACAGTCTTGCTGATGGTGTCGGCGGTGCTATCGCGGCTGATGGGCCTGGTTCGAGTGAAGTATATTGCCCTGGTGTTTGGGCGGGGCATGGAAGCCGACGCGCTGAATGCGGCGTTTGTGCTGCCGGACATGATTTCGTATTTTCTGGTGGGCGGGGCGGCGTCGATCACGTTTGTGACGATTTTGACGCGGTACCGGGATACGGGGCGCGAAAAGGCGGGACAGCGGTCGCTGAATGTGATTCTGACGACGATGCTGCTGGTGCTGGGCGGGGCGATTGTGGTGGCCGAGGTGCTGGCGCCGTGGTTTATCCATGCGTGGTTCGCGGGATTTGACGGGACGAAGATGGCGCTGTGCGTGCATCTGACGCGCATATTGCTGCCGGCGCAGCTGTGCTTCTTTGCGGGCGGAGTGTTTGGCGCGGTGCTGCTGGTGCGGAAGCAGTTCAGCGTGCAGGCTGTGACTCCGCTGATCTACAACCTGGGCACGATTGTGGGCGGCGTGTTGCTGGCGCGGAAGCTCGGCGTGTCGTCGCTGGCGATTGGCACACTGGCGGGGGCGTTTGTGGGGCCGTTTCTGCTGAACTGGCTGGGCGCTTGGCGGGTGGGGACGCGATACCGGATGGTGCTGGACTGGCAGGACGAGGGATTTCGGGAGTGGGTGCGGCTTTCTGTGCCGCTGATGGTGGGGATATCGCTGGTGACGGCGGACAACTGGATTATTGCGCACTTTGCCTCGGCGACGGATGGGGCGGTGTCGATGATGACGTATGCCAAGCAACTGTTTACGGCGCCGATGGCGGTGCTGGCGCAGGCTGCGGGGGCGGCGTCGATGCCGTTTTTTGCGAATCTGTGGGCGCAGGAGAAGCGGTACGAATTTGCGGTGGAGGTGGCGGATTCTGTGTCTCGGGTGGCGGCACTGGGGTTGCTGGCGGCCACGGGGATGATTGCGCTGGGGCCGGCGCTGGTGGATTTGCTGCTGCTGGGCGGGCGCTTTGATGCGGCGGATACGGCGCAGACGGCGGTGTATTTTGCGGTGTTCTCGGTGGCGCTGTGTTTGTGGTCGGCGCAGGCGATTTATGCGCGGGCGTTCTATGCGGCGGGGAACACGCTGGCGCCGATGGTGGCGGGGACGGTGATTACGCTGATTTCGCTGCCGATATATGCGGTGCTCTACCGGTGGCATGGGGCGATGGGGCTGGCGGTGGCGTCGGATGTGGGGATTACGCTGCAGACCCTGGTGCTGGGGGTGATGTTGCATCAGCGGCGGATGGTTTCACTGGCGAGCCTGGATGTGCGGGAGCTGGGGCGGTGCCTGCTGGCGGGGACGGTGGCTGGCGGGCTGGTGTGGGGCGTGATTTATGGGCTGGAGCGGATGCATCCGATGCATAGCCGACTGGTGGATGGGGCGCAACTGTTGGCGGGTGGCCTATTGTGGATGATGGTGGCCGGGTGGCTGCTGGAGTGGACAGGGTCGGCGCTGCCGCGGGTGGCGATGAAGCGGTTGGGGCTGGGGACTGGGGACTAGGGACTAAGGAACTAGGGCTGGGTGGGGGACCCCAAAAGTGCCTTTTTGGCTGTTTTGCAAGCAAAACTGAAAAGTTATGTCGTTGATTTTAATACAGTTCTATACCAAAAAGCGAAACAAAAGAGAACGAAGTGCGTTTTTGGGCGTTTTGCTGTTTTCAGAGTCTAAATTCCAGCTATGGGCTGGAGTTTGTGGGGGCTTGTGGAGTCGGGTTGGCTGGGGTTTTGCTCATGGAATCATTGTGCGCTTTTTGGGTTTAATTGGAAGCAAGAGCTGGGAAAGAATTCCTGGGACAGTGGACAAGGGCCGGGGGATCGAACTGCGCTCGATTGCGGTTTCGGGGTTGATGGGGACGGAGAATTAGTGGCACTCCCTTGTTGCGAAGAGCGCGGCAAGGATTGATAGGCACCCGGCTCCCGTTCTGGATGTCTCTTCGCTGACGGGGTCGGCGTTCGGGATGCTGGCGGCGTATATGAAGCAGTCGGGCCGGTCGCCGAGAATGCGGGTGAACGATCTTTGGATTGCTGCGCAGGCGCTGGAAAATGACTATGCGCTGTTGACGGCGAATGCGAGGGATTTTGAGGGGTTGCCGGGGTTGCTGGTGGGTTGTGTTTGAATGGCGTGGCTGCCTACACCCCGGTCCCCAAGTGCGAGGGAACTCTACCCCACGGACGAAGACCTGTCCGTGGGGGCCCCGGACCGGGGGCACCCTCAGCGTGGTTTAGATGGGCCATCGAGACCGTGGCCACCCGCCAGGAAAGCGGTGCTGAAAGACTTCAACTACGGCGTATAGCTCCAGAGGTCATTGAGTAGCCCGGAAGCTCCTGTTGAATCGTGACCTGACCCGCCGAAAAGCCAAAGGTTGCCGCTTGAATCAGTCCATGAAATCGCCCCAGACCGTCCCCCTGGAGTGTTGCTTGCTGCGGCTGTTCCTTCAGTTCCGTAAGTTCCAGATGGACCGCCGGTCCCGCCTTGTGCAGCGCCGACGGAGTTGCTTCCACGTTGCCATGTCCATGTTTTGCTTGCCGTACTGAATTCCCAAAGATCGTTAAGAGCACCCGCTGTTCCGCTGGCGTCGCAACCCAGCCCTGCGAAGAGCCAGAGGTTACCGCTGGCGTCGATCCAGGAAGAGGCTGCGTTGCGGCCTCCGGGGACATTGGCGGCAGCAGCAGTTCCTTCTGTGCCATAGACGCCCGGTACGCATGATCCAGGCCCAGAATTGACGGCGGTTGTTCCGCTCATCCACGTCCATTCTTTGGTAGAGGGACTAAACTTCCACAGGTCGTTCAAGTCGTTTTCCATTCCCGCCGAATCGTAACCAAGGCCCCCAAAGAGCCAGAGGTTACCGCTGCTGTCTGCCCAGGAAACAGCGTTGTCGCGCGCGCCGGGAACATTTCCGCTGGCAGCCGCCCCCAAAGCGCCGTAGACACCCTTGCCATTGATTGCGCTACCCCCGCTCATCCATGTCCATTCCTTACTTGAAGGGCTAAACTCCCATAAGTCATTGAAACTGCCAAAGACTCCATTGGCGTCGAGCCCCTGTCCTCCGAATAGCCAGAAGTTGCCGTTGCTATCTTTCCACGAGACCGCATTGCTGCGGGCACCAGGCACATTGGTCGACGCTGCCACTCCGAGGGAGCCATAATTTGCTTTTCCAAGAATTAAATCGCTTCCGCTCACCCATGTTCACTGCTTCGAAGCGGAAGCGTATTCCCAAAGGTCATTCAGGTAATAGCTTTGCCCGACTGCGTCGTAACCCTGGCCGCCGAAGAGCCAGAAGTTGCCGCCCGTGTCAACCCAGGAGACGGATACCCCGCGACCGCCTGGAAAATTGGTGGAAGCTGCTGTGCCTTCTGTCCCGTAGATGCCCGATTGGTCGCAGGGCATCGTATTGCAGCCGCTCACCCACGTCCATTCTTTTGATGCGGGACTGTATTTCCATAGGTCATTCTGTGGACCGTTGCTTCCGCCCCCAAACACCCAGAGTTCGCCGCTGCTGTCGAGCCAGGAGGCACCACTCAGGCCCCCCGGCGTGTTAGCAGGGGAGGCAACGCCCTGAGTACCGTACACGATTGGCAGGCCATCAACGACCGTATCGCTGCCGCCGACCCAGGTCCATTCGTTGGCATTTGAAGGCGGGGGATTTCCTCCGCCAGAACCTCCACCACTCATACCGCCTCCACCACACCCGATCATGAATAAGAAAACAGGCATGAGACAAGAGGTGGGTAAAACACAAAGACGGCGGAGAGGCTGACTTGGCGTAAACATTGCGGACTCCTTTGGAGGATTTGCAAGAAAGGCCCCTGATGACATTTGAGGCCAATTGTATTGGATGATCTCTGCAGTCGTCGCCAAGCCAGAAATTACATCTCCGTCCGTCTCGAAAAAGACAAGTCTTGACCCACGGCCGCCGCTCTGTGCTTTGAAGTGGTTGGTTGGGTTGCATGTTGGGGTCGGCTCTCAGGGGTGAAAGAGGCGGAATCCCTTCAAATGGACAACCAGAAAAGCAAAGTAAGAACTAAGGCGGATCGAGCTTGGCTCGATTGCGGGGTGAGGTCACGGGACTGGTTACTCCCCTGTCCCCGAGTGCGAGGGACCGTGGGCCAGCCGGGGGCTCATCTTCTTCGTGCGATTGACTGGGGAGCGTGGGGATGAAAAAAGGCATCTTCGCGGGACGAGGATGCCTTTTTCTCTTGGACTGCCGGCTGGAACTAGCTTTGGGCTGGTTCGGTTGGGGCTGGTGGGGTGTGGCCGGGTTTGGGTTCGGGTTTGCTGATGTCGATGCCGCCCTTGAAGAATGCACCGTCTTCAATGCTGATGCGTGCCGCGGCGACGTCGCCGGTGAGGGCGCCTTCGCTGCGGATATCGACGCGGTCGGTGGCGGCGACGTTGCCGCGGACCTTGCCGAGGACGACGATTTCGCGGGCGATGATGTTGGCGGCGACCTGTCCGTTGCGGCCGACGGTGACGCGGTTTCCGGGCAGGTTGATGGTGCCCTCGACCTTGCCGTCAATGAAAAGGGATTCAGTGCCGGAGATTTCGCCCTTGATGACGAGGCCCTTGCCGATGGTGGCCTGATCGCCAGCGGGAGCTGCGGCGCGGGTGGGCGCCTCGTAGGCGGTAGGGGACTGGGGAGGCCTCACGGGCTCGGGGGCGGGCGGCGCCGCGGAGTGGGCGGGTTGGCTGGGTTTCCACATAAGATTTTGTAGTTCCTTTCCTGTCGGAATTTCGCGCAAATATGAGAGCGGCAAGGCAGATGTGTGCACGGTAGGTTTCGTGCTGACGGATGAGTTCCGTTTGTAACGATTGTATCCGTATGGAGTGGACGGCTACAGCCGGGTTTGGAAAGCAGGGTGCGGCGGCTGACTCAGGGAAGGCAATGGTGGGGAGTTTGAAATCCGAAATGGGCTGGGTGCGGGCTTTTTCGGTGATATGTGGAAATGTGTGTGAGATTGGCGACTCGAGGTTGGCGGGAAGAAATGGGACTTGGCGGGTGATTTGGGGGTACGGCGCTGATGGGAAATGCATTAGGATGGCCTGACATTGTGAGTTGACAGTTTTGGCGGGCAGAGAAAGAGGGGGCGGATGCGGCGATATCTGGTGGCATTGGTGTTGGTGGGGATGGCAGTGGGCGGCTGGGCGCAGGAGCCGGCGAAGAGCGAGCCGTTTGATGTGGTGATTGCCAACGGGCACATTGTGGATGGGACGGGGTCGCCTTGGTATTCAGGGGATGTGGGGATACGCGGGGGGCGGATTGCGGCGATTGGGAAGCTGGATGGCGCGCCGCGGAAGCGGACGATCGATGCGCGGGGGAAGGTGGTTGCGCCGGGGTTTATCGACATGCTGGGGCAGTCGGAGCTGACGATGCTGGTGGATCCGCGGTTGCCGTCAAAGGTGTTTCAGGGGATAACGACGGAGATTACGGGGGAAGGGAACTCGGTGGCTCCGCTGGATGAGCAGATGATTGCCGCGGACCGGGCGCGGTACAAGCACCTGGGGATTACGCCGGACTGGCGGACGCTCGGGGAGTTTTTTGCCCGGCTGGAGCGGCAGGGAATGGGCATCAACCTGGCGACGTATGTGGGAGCGACGAGCGTGCGGCGGATGGTGCTGGGCGACAAGGACGTGCAGCCGACGGCGGCGCAACTGGAGCAGATGCGGAAGCTGGTGGATGAGGCGATGGCGGATGGCGCGATGGGGCTTTCGACGGCGCTGCAATACACTCCGGCGCCGTATGCGAAGACGGAAGAGCTGATTGCGCTGGCGGGGGAGGCGGGGAAATTTGGGGGAATTTATGCGACGCACATGCGCAGCGAAGGCGATACGGTGCTGGATGCGATCGACGAGGCAGTGCGAATTGGGCGGGAAGGGCACTTGCCGGTGGAGATATGGCATTTGAAGGCTGCCGGGAAGGCGAACTGGGGGCGGATGCCGGAGCTGGTGGCGCGGATCAACGCGGCGCGAGCGGCGGGGGTGGACGTAAGTGCGGACACGTATGCGTATACGGCGTGGTTCAACACGTTTTCCGCGTTTATTCCGCCGTGGGCGCATGATGGCGGGGACGACGCGCTGATTGCGCGGCTGAAGGATCCGGCGACGCGGGCGCGGATACGGAAGGAGATGCTGGACCCGAAGGGGGATTGGGATAACGAGTGGCAGGAGATTCCTGGGCCGGAGGCGGTGCAGATTGCGGTGGTGCAGGCACCGGAGCTGTTGGGGTTTCAGGGGAAGCGGCTGAGCGAGGTGGCGGCGATGTGGAAGGAGGACGCGATCGACGCGCTGTGCGACATCCTTATCAAGGATCACGCGTTTACGGAGGTGGCGGTGTTTGGGATGGATGAGCGGGATGTGGAACTGGCGCTGAAGCAGCCGTGGGTGAGTGTGGACAACGATTCTCAGGGGACATCGCCGGAGGGATTGCTGGGGGCCGAGCATCCGCATCCACGAGCGTATGGGACGTTTCCGCGGATATTGCGGAAGTATGTGCGGGAAGAGCATTTGCTTTCGCTGGAGGAGGCGGTGCGGAAGTTTACGGCGCTGCCAGCGCAGCGGATGCGGTTGACGGACCGGGGCGTTCTGAAGGCGGGACTGGCGGCGGACGTGGTGGTGTTTGATGCGAATGCGATTCGGGACCTGGCAACGTTTGAGCAGCCGAACCAGTTGAGCGTGGGGATGGATGCGGTGCTGGTGAATGGGGTGGCGGTGATTGAGGATGGGAAGCTGACGGGGAAGTTGCCGGGGAAGGTGTTGCGAGGGCCGGGTTGGCGGAAGGAGTGAAGGGCCGGTCAGGATTTCAAAGAGGTTGACCATGCGAGTGTCGCGGATTTGGCGCTCTTGCGATTGCCGCCTGCATGCTCCATGCCGAGTGAGGGTGCGCCAGGTGCCGTCGAGGAGTGTGGCGGCGGTGCGTGTGTTCATTGACCTGGCGAGTGCGCGGCATCCGAATCGGGTTTGGGAATAGAATTGCGATGAGCGGTAGCTGGGGGTCTTTCAGCTGGACGGATAGGGGACGACGGGTTGTGACTCAAGTTGATTGGTGGCGCGACTCAGTCGAGTGCGGTGTGATTCCTGGGCGAAGATAAAGAAAAGACAGGTTTTCCTGAAGGAATCCGAGCCGTGTACCGATATTGGAATAGAGGGCCATGATTTCACATGCCTATATTCGAGTCGTATCACTGTGGGCAGTTTTCGCACTTCTGGCGCATGCGGATCTGCTGGCCCAGAGAAGCACGTATCGACAGTACGGGGTGGCGGATGGGCTGACGAACCTGTCAGTGAACTGCCTGCTTCAGGACCACACGGGGTATATCTGGGTGGGGACGGACAATGGGCTGTTCCGCTACGACGGAGACAGATTTCGGGAGTACGGGCACGCGGAGGGCTTGCCGAACGCGGAGATTCGTGACCTTGCCGAATCACCGGACGGAGTTTTGTGGGTGGCGATGGAGAGTGGGGTGGCACGCCGCCGAGGAGACCGGTTTGAACCGGTGGAGATCGGGGAGAAGGCGTATGCCCCGACTGTGGCGTTCGATGACGCTGGTTCCGTGTATGTGAAGGACTCATCGAGAATCGTGCGGGGAACACCGGACGGCGCTGGTGCCTATCGATTCAACACGATGGTGGCTGGCGTAACGGACAGCCTTTTTGTGCACGGCAAGGATGTCTGGTTCATCAAAGATGGCAGCCTGTGGCGCTTCTCGGAAGGGAAGCGGGAGCGAATTGGGACATTCGCGGTTCTGTCACGGCACCAGCATTATCCGATAGTAGAGGATGCACGCGGAAACTTGTGGTTGTGCAGCTCGGGTAAGTTGTATGAGCTTGTCAAGGGCAAGACCGAGCTGTTGGATCGCTCGGAAGGGGTTCCGGCTGCCTCCGACAACCAGCTGTATGCCGACCGCTGGGGACGTGTTTACGTATCGATTGATACCGGGGTGGTGGTGGTGGATGGAGACGCACGCACCTACCTGGATCACGAGCATGGTTTGCCATGGGCTGCGGCGGGGCCGGTTCTGCTGGATCGCGATGAGTCGCTGTGGATTGGACTATTGGGAGGGGGCCTGGCGCGACGGTTGGGTCATGGGGAATGGCTCTCGTGGACGAAGGAAGATGGTCTGCTGCACAACTCCGTCTGGTCGATTCTGCATGATGCCAGCGGGAAGCTGTGGGTAGGCACGAGCGGCGGATTGAGTATTCTGGGCGCCGATGGGCGGGTGGACCATGCTTGGACCGTACACAACGGGCTGGCGGGAAACCAGGTAAGAGCGATTTTGGAGGCGCCGGCCGGCGACGTTTACGTTGGAACCCACCCTGGCGGGATCAGCCACTTCAGCAAAGACGGGATGTTGTTACACACGTATCGATTCACGTCGAGCCTGTCGGTGCAGGTGATATCGATGGCTCTGGACGGGCAAGGCCGGCTGTGGGCCCTAGGCCGGGGAGGCTGCTTCCGGAGTCGTGAGCCGTTGTCTTCGGCACTGACATTTGAACAGATGAAGATTCCTGGGTTGGGGGCGCAGGCAGTCTTCCGGGCGGTGATTGCGGGGACGAGAGGAGCGATGTGGATCAGCTCTTCGGATGGCCTGGCTCGCTTCGAGGACGGCCAATGGAGAGTGTTTACACGCGCCGATGGGTTGAAGTCCGATGACCTGCAGTGGGCTGCTGTGGGACAGGGCGCGCTATGGGTTGCTTACAGGGACTCTTTGGGGATCACGCGGCTTACGTTTGCGGGCGACCGGGTGAAGACAATCACGAACCTAACGCGACAGGACGGGCTATCGTCGGATCAGATTTACGGTCTCAACTTTGACCATGAAGGCCGTCTGTGGGTTTCGACGGACAATGGCGTAAGCGAGCTGGAGAACGGGCGCTGGCGACACTACGGCACCGAAGACGGACTGATCTGGGACGATGGCGATAATCTAGCCCAGTATGTGGACCGGGAGGACAACGTATGGGTAGGAACTTCCGGAGGATTGTCACGCTACAGCAGGCCGCGTGATGCGATTGCCGATTCGGCTCCCAAGGTGGTGCTGACCAGCATCAAAGGAGGTGGGCGGGCGTTTCAGATTGGCGACGACCCGGTGTTGGACCATGCGCAGAGTTCAATTTTGATACGGTTCAGCAGTCTGAATTATTCGTCGGAGACGCGGACGCAGTTTCGCTATCGATTGCAGGGTTATGAAGGGGCGTGGAATGAGACTCGGGAGCGAGATGTTCATTATGCAGCACTGCCCGCAGGGCGTTATGTTTTCGAGGTAATTGCCGCGGGACCGAACGGGCTTTGGAGTCCGGTGCCGGCACAGTTCTCATTCACAGTGAAGCCGCCGTGGTGGCTGACATGGTGGTTTGTAGCGTTGTGCCTGGTGTCGGCTGCGCTGCTGGCGCGCGCGGTATGGCAGTTCAGGGTGCGGGTGCTGCTGGCGCAAAAGGCTCTGCTGGAGCGAGAAGTTCGGGACCGGACGGCGGAGTTGACGGAAAGCCATCGGCATCTGGAAGAGATAGCGTATTACGATGTGCTGACTTCGTTGCCCAATCGGCGGATGTTCAGCGAGCAGTTTCGCCTGCGATTGTTGCTGGCGCAGCGCCATGGGGAGTCATTCGGATTGCTGTTGGTTGACCTTGACCATTTCAAGCAGGTGAACGATCTGTTCGGCCATGATGCCGGGGACGTGGTGCTGGCTGAGACGGCGGTGCGGTTGCGGGCGGCGGTGAGAGAGTCCGATTGCGCGGCGCGCTTGGGGGGCGATGAGTTTGGCATTCTGCTGGTGTCGGCGGAAGGCAAGGATGGAATCGAGGCCGTTTGCAGGCGGATACTTGAGAGTATCGGCTCTGGAATGACGTTTGACGGCAAAGAGCTGAAGATAGGTTGCAGCGTGGGCGCCGCGGTGTATCCCGACGACGGCGACACAGGGGAAGGGCTGTATAAATCGGCCGATCTGGCGCTCTACGATGCGAAGCGAAAGGGTCCAGGCGTTTTTTGCTGGCATCGGGCGAACGAGGATGGCCGTCGTTCCGCAGACGTGCCAACAGCCACGATTGAGTGAGCAATCGGTGAGAGGAGTGGCGATCGATGGATTGCCACGTTGCTTTGTGCGACCGCAGGTTGAGACTTTGAGCTGAATTGCCGTTCCGTGGTGTGATACGGAAGGCCCTGAAGCCTCGCACCTGTTTTGGGCGATTCGCAGGCTTTCGAGAATCGTCCTAGTGGATGGCGATGAGGACGATAACGCCTGCGAGGAAGAGGGCGATGAGCACGAAGAAGGCGATGGCGAGGCCGTCGATGTGCTTTTTGACGATGTTGTCGGCGCCGGAGAGGTCGCGGGGGTGGCGGAGTTCGTGTTCAGCTTCGTGCTCGAGGTCGTGGAAGAGTTCGACGGCCTGGTCTTTGACGGTGTGAGCGCTTGGGGTAATGGGGTCGGTGGCCATTGGATCTCCTGGCTGGCGAGTTGGCGGGCTGGGGAAGATGTGTACTGGGGATTTCCGGGTGGGCGTTCGCCTGGCTCTGTTGTGGCTCGGGACAGAACGATCCGGGAATCCGCCAGATGGTGAATCGTAACGTTGCTTTGGGGCAGGTGGCTGAGCAAAGTTGGTCGGAGTGGGTGGGGGAGGGAGATTTCGGGGGTACTGCGGAGATTTTGGGCAAAGATTTTGGTCATGGCGAGACAGAAGCAGGGCGTGGGATGGCCTAGTCTGGAGATATGACTGACAGGGATTTGGTACGGCACATAATTCGCGCGGCGGGTGAGAAGGCTGGATACAAGCAACTTGTACGGGAGCTGGGGCTGGGCGGTGGGAAGGCTAGGCGGGAGCTGCTGGAGCAGTTGGAGCGGCTGGAGCTGCGCGGCGAGCTGGTGAAGGTGGACCGGGAGCATTGGGGTTTGCCGAAGAGCGTGCCGGGAGCTGCCGCGAGGACGAGCGGGCAAACGCGGGACAACCTGGTGGCAGGGCGCCTGGATCTGCACCGGGATGGGTTTGGATTTGTGCGTCCGAATGTGCTGCCGGGCAAGCGCGGGCCGCAGGGCGAGGAAGATATCTTCATTCCGCCGCCTGAGATCAACGGGGCTATGCAGGGCGACCAGGTTCTGGTGGATGTGGGTCCGCCGAAGGCCGACGGGCGGCGGATGGGCAGGATTGCGCGGGTGCTGGAGCGGCGGAATCCGACCGTGGTGGGGGTATTCCACTATGCGCAGAGGGGCCGGCGCGGCGCGTTTATTCCGGGCGAGGTGCGGGGGCACTACGTGGTTCCATCTGATTCGCGGATGACTCAGGCGGTCATTATCCCCGAGGGGATGGAGCTGCCCGATGCCCAAACGGACAAACGGCACAGAGTGCTGGGCGCGGAAGCCGAGCGGGCGAGCCACCACGAGGACCTGGAAGGCCTGGTTGTGGATGTGGAGATTACCAGCTGGCCGACGCCGACGCGGCCGCCGATAGGCCGAGTGATTGAGGTGCTTGGTGCGCCGGATGACTTTGGTGTGGATGTGGAGATGGTGATCCGCAAGCACCAGTTGCCGAGGATTTTTCCGGACAAGGTGCTGGAAGAGGCGCGGGCGGTGGCGCATCTGGATGCGGAGGAAGTGGCGAGCCGGAGGGATTTCCGCGACTTGCCGATTGTGACGATCGACGGAGAGACGGCGAAGGACTTTGACGACGCGGTGCTGGTGCGGCGGACCGATGACGGCGGCTGGGAGCTGCAGGTACACATCGCCGACGTGGCGGAGTATGTGCGCGAGGGGACGGATCTGGACCTGGAGGCGCGACTGCGGGGGACGAGTGTGTACTTCCCGGACCGGGCGATTCCGATGCTGCCGATGGAGCTTTCTACTGATATCTGCAGCCTGCGGCCGAAGGAAGACCGACTGGTGCTGAGCTGCCTGATGAAGCTGACGGAAGATGCCCGGATTGAGAGCTTTGAGGTGGTGGAGGGCGTGATCCGGTCCGCGGCGAGGATGACCTATACGGAGGTGTTCGCGATTCTGGAAGGCGATGCCGAGACGCGGGCGAAGTATGCGCCACTGGTGCCGGAGTTTGAGCAGATGCAGGAGCTGGCATCGCGACTGAACAAGCGGAGACATGCGCGGGGGAGCATTGATTTTGATTTGCCGGAGCCGGTGATTGAGTTTGACGCGGCGGGGCAGATGCAGGGCGTGACGCGGGCGGAGCGGACGTGGGCGAACCGGCTGATTGAGGAGTTTATGCTGGCGGCCAACGAGTGCGTGGCGACGTGGCTGGAGGATTTGGCGGTGCCGTCGCTGTATCGCATCCACGAGCGGCCGGACCCGCGGCGGGTGGTGGACTTTGAGGATGCGGCTGCGGTGTTTGGGTTTTCACTGGGGGTGGGCGCGCTGCCGGTGAAGAAGTTCCAGCCGAGGGGCGAGCGAAGGGACGAACGCAGGAGCGGCCGGAATGAGCGGGATGTGCGCGGGCACGAGGTGGTGGCTGAGATTCCGGTGACTCCGCGGATGTACCAGCGGCTGGCGGCGAAGATAGCGGGGCGGCCTGAGGAGCGGATATTGAGCTACCTGATGCTGCGGTCGCTGAAGCAGGCGCGGTATGCGGAGGCGAACGAAGGGCATTTTGCGCTGGCTGCGCCGAGCTACACGCACTTTACGTCGCCGATTCGGCGGTACCCGGACCTGATTGTGCACCGCATTGCCAAAGCGCTGCTGCACGATGGCGTGGACGGCCACGGGAGGGTGGACGAGGAGCGGCACAGCTCGCCTTGGGCGCATACGAACGAAGGGCTGCGGGCGAAGTTTGGCGTGCGGGATCTGCGGCCGGCTGCGGGAAAGAATGTGGCGCTGGAGGTGTATGCGGGTTCTCCGCCACTGCCGGCTGCGGAGCTGGCGGCGATTGGTGAGGAGACGAGCCAGACAGAGCGGCGGGCGGCGGAGGCCGAGCGCGAGCTGGTGGAGTGGAAGAAGGTTCGATTCATGCAGGACCGCGTGGGCGAGGAATTTGAGGCGATGGTGCTGAATCCTACCAAATACGGGCTGTTTGTGGAGCTGAAGGACCTGTTTGTGGAGGGAATGGTGCCGATCGATACGATGACGGGTGACCGGTTTACGTATCGGGAGAACACGCGGGAGATAGCCGGGGCGCAGAGCGGGCGAGTGTACCGGGCGGGCGACCAGGTGAAGGTGATTCTGGACCGGGTGCTGGCTCTGGAGCGGAAGCTGCAGTTTGCCTTGGTGGAGGAGACGCTGCCGGCGGAGCTGAAGAAGGCGGGCAAGGTGGCTGGGAAGACGAAGGTGGCGGAGAAGCTGAAGGGCGGGAAAGGCGGGAAGCGGCCGCAAGTGCGGCCGGCGCGGAGACGGAAGTCCGAGGCTAAGGGCAGGCGGCGGAAGTGACCGGCTGAGGCCGGTGCATAAAATACAATCGGAAGAGGAGCCGATGACGATGGCAAATATGGTTTTTTGTGCGAAGTACAAGAGAGAGATGGAAGGGTTGGACGAGGCGCCCTTTGATTCCGATTTTGGGCAGAAGATTTGGAAGAGCGTGTCAAAGCAGGCGTGGGCGGAGTGGATTGAGCGGCAGAAGATGCTGCTGAACGAGTACCGACTGCAGCCGTGGACGCCGCAGGCGCAGAATTTTCTGGTGGAGCAGATGCAGGAATTTTTCTTTGGTGAGGGCGGGGCCCTGCCGACGGAGTACGTGCCACCCTCCCACTAAGGGGGGTGTTGGTGTAAACTCATAGGAAAGGATCCCACGTCGGCATGGCCTTTTGGTTTCATGTCGGCTTCCTTGTGTCGGGACGTGGCTCAGCCTGGTAGAGCACTCGCTTGGGGTGCGAGGGGTCGGCAGTTCGAATCTGCCCGTCCCGACCAATATTTTGGAATCAGAGAGAAATGCAATTCAGCCGGCAGAGGATTCTGCCGGCTGAATTGCGTCTGAGGGTTTGGGGGCGAGTAGCTGGAGTGGGCAGAAGAGGGAGTGAAAGAGGAAATGCGCCGCTGCGTGGCGCATTTTTTGTATTTTGGGGAAGATCTTGGGATGTTGAGTGGGGCCTAAGCGGGGCGGGCGGTATCTTGCTTTTCGCGCAGTTTCTGGCGATTGAGGGCAGACTCTTCGCGTTTGCGGACGCGCTCGCTTTGCAGGACGTTGAGGGCGAGGGAGAGCCCGACGTGAAACCGCTCCCGGCAGGACTTGCATCGTAGCGGGAACTGCAGAAGCGCGAGGCGGGGCAGGTCGCCGAGTCGGACGCGGGAGGTCCTGAATTTAGGAGTGCCGCAGTAGGGGCATCTCATGGGAGGTTCCTCATTTCAATCGAATGGGAAGGGCATTCGCGCCAAAGAAAGGGGCGCGAAATGAAATTGTTTTTACCTTAGCACAAAGTGAGGAGCGGTACTCCACTGTTGCGTGAAATCCGCGAGAGGTTGCGGTCGTGAGTGCATGAGGAAGTGAGGAACATGGAGTGGGGGAGCAGAGTGGGAAGCAGTCAGGAGGAGAGATTGAGTTTGATGAACTCGATATCGTAGATAGAGGAGGCGGGTTTTCCGCGTGCGATGCGGTAGAGGGCGCGGCCTCCGCCGAGGAAGAGGGCGAGGAGGAGCGCGGCGGCAAACAGGATGGCAACCATGGTGACGATGCCGAGGAGGAGGCGGGCAGTCTTTTGTACAGAAGCCTGGAAGGGCTGGGTTGAGTGGGCGGCTTCTCCGGCCATTTCGGCTTCGTAGTGGACGCTTTCGAGCAGGCGATGGGCGTCGTCCTGAATGGGGTCGCCGGAAACGACGGCGACCAGCGGGCCGGATCGTTTGACTTCGAGTGCGGTCTGGTTGGAGTCGAGGAGGGCCTTGGTGAAGGGGTGCTGGGGGCTGTTTCCGGCCTTGAGGTAGGCGGCTATGTCCCGTTCCTGGGCCTGGGCGATCTGTGGTGTGGGGTAATTGATGATGGTGAGGGTGGCGGGCCCGGAACTGAGGGTATAGCCGGCGGTGACGGTTTCCGCGCCGCGGTCGAAGTCGACCAGGGCTGGGGGGAGGACTCCGCCGGAGGCAGCGTAACCGGCAGGTCCAAGAGCGTAGTGTGTGGCCTGGGGATCGAGGTCGGCCTGCGGCAGGGTGGCGAGGATGGGCGGCGCGAGAGTCTTGTTTCCGGAGGGAAGGGGGATGGTGGCGGCGAGCTCGCGCATCTCGGAGCCGGTCATGGCGGAGACATGGGGGAGTTGGGCATCGACGACGACGTTTCCGAGCCAGAAGAGGATGCGATTGTGGTCAGAGGCTGCGCCGGTTCCGATCTGCTCTTTGGGCCAACCGGACTGGCGGTAGAGGGTGTATGCGCCATACGCACCGCTGGCATCGACGAAGCGGAGTGCCTTGACTTTAAGGGTTTCGCCATCGCGGGCGTAGTCGGCGGCAAGGCCGTCGGTGTAGCCGTATTCCTTGAGGGCGGCGGCATTTGTGGGGTCGGCCTGGGAGGGATTGGCGAGGGGTTGGGGGGATTTGGCTTCCCATCCTGCAAAGATGGCGGGGAGCAGAGGCTGTGCGGGCCTGGGAGCCGTGGCGGCGGACTGAGTATTGGACGGTGCTGGGACTTTGGACGGGGTCTGGCCGGGTCGGAGGCTGAGGTCGACTGTGGGTGCGGTTTTTGGGGCGGAAGGCTGCTGAGGCTGGGCAGGAAGAGCCGCGAGGGAGGCGGCCAGGCAGAGCAGGATAGTGGTGGGGTGGTTGCGCATACGGGTCTCTTTCAGCGTATACCCTTTTGGCTGGGAGGGGGTGGGTTGAAGCTGGGGATCGGGTGGGGTAGTTGGTGCTGACGGCGAAGGAATTACTCATGGGCGGCGTAAAGTTGTTGCACTTTCGCGAAAGCTGTTCCCCCGGGTTCATGACGGTTCCGCGCGAGATGAAGAGACCCCCGTGGATTGTGGGTCTCCTTTGAATCGACTCGGGCGTCCGGGTGTGCTTGTGGGATGCCTCTTACTGAATGATGAGATTGACAGTTCCCTGTTCTGTGATTATTCCGGAGGTGCCGGTTATGGTGATGAGATAGGAGCCCGGAGTGGTACCGGGGTTGCCTCCTCCTCCTCCGCCCCCTCCCCCATTGCTACCGCCACCGCCGCAACCGATTGCACTTACAGCGACGAATAGAAGCAGCACCGTGATGCCGAGGATGCTGCACATATTTCTTCGCCGAGCGGAAAGGCAGATGAAAAGCATTCCGGCGAGCGCAGTGCCGCCAGCCCGAGGCCAGAAGGAGTTGCCTGGATGGTTGAGCGCAGAGGTTGCCGCAGTTGAATTTACGGTGAGGGTGACTGTTTGCGCTGCAGAACCAGTGATATTCACAGAGTTCTGGATGGTGCAAGTAGCCGGATCACTTGCGGCGATTGGGGATATTTTGCAGCTGAAGCTAACAGTACCAGTAAACCCTCCTGTGGGTGTGAGGGCGATGGTGGAAGTGATTCCCGAGGAGGCTCCGGGGGCGACGGTGATAGGTGTTCCGGTGATGGAAAATCCTGGCTGGCCAATGGTGTATCCGGCAGAAGCGACAGGGCTGAGGGAGTAGCCGTTGGCGTTGGCGACAGCTTGCAGCGTTTCAGAGGACGGAACGGTGATTGGACTGGAGTAGACAGTGGAGCTTGCTGTCGGAGTGGTTCCGTCCGTTGTGAAATAGATGATTGCTCCGGTTGTGGAGTCTGTGATGGTAACGGACTGCGTGGAGGAATAGGTGCCTCCGCCTGGTGAGAAAGCTGGCGTGGCGGCGGGGGGCAGGATGGTGAAGGTTGCGATGGAGACATCGCTTAGATCGTGGATAACGTCAAACGCGACCGCTTTCAATGTTGTTGTGGACGATATCGTGATGGGATTGACGTAAACCGGGGAACTCACGGTAGGTGTGGTGCCGTCGGTGGTGTAGTACATGTACGCGTCCCCATAGTTTGTGAGGTAGCGATCGGAAAGGGTGACGGTTTGCGGAGTGGAATAGGTTCCTGCTGGTACCGAAAAGACCGGTGGGGTGATCTGCCCGGTCTTCGCGACATCCACGATGACCTCAATGGATTGTGAAACACCTCCGCTGGTCGCGGTAATGGTAAGCGGGACAGGTTCGGGAACCTGGACCACCGATCCTGTAACGGAAATGGTAAGCGCCGTTGAGCCTGGTCCGGTGAGGGTCGCGGGGCTGAAACTTCCAGTGATGGCTGTTATCCCACCCATCGTGGTGGGGGCTGCGGTGAAAGTAACGGGGGAATTGAACCCGTCGGTAGCCACTAAATTCACGGTTGTGGTTCCGGTCGCAATGGCGGGGACATTGGGGCCGAATGCGGCGATACTGACCGGGTTGGGCGATGCAAGGATCTCGAACGAAGGTTCTGGGGCGGGAGCGATCGGTTTGTAGACCCAGAGATCGCTGAGGTTGGCAACGCCCGCGCCTGCGCTGGGCCAGCCGTACCCGCCAAAGATCCAGAAGTTCCCGCTCTTATCGGTCCAACCGGCAGGCGCCAACCTTCCGGAAGGCATGTTTGTTGGAGCGGGTGTTCCCTGGACTCCGAAGTCAGCGGGAGTGAAGCCACAAGTGTCGAAGAAAGGAAACGTCGGTGGAGTTCCGCTCATCCATGCCCACTCATTTGCGGTTGGTTCAAATGCCCAGACATCATTACAGAAAGCTGACCCTGTGCTGCTTGTTGTGGTTGCCTGGATACCGCCGAAGAGCCAGAGATTGCCAGTAGAGTCTGTCCAGCTTATGGCATTTTCGCGGCTGGCAGGTATATTCCCGATTGAGGGAACCCCTTCGGTTCCGTAAATGCCGGTCTCTCCGCACGCTGCGTCCGACGAACTCTCGCCACAGATTGAGGTGCTGTTGCCGCTAATCCAAGCCCACTGCGTGGTGGTTGGGTTGAACTTCCATAGATCGTACTGATCGATTGGGGAGAAATCTCTACTTTCCCAAAAGACAGAACCGGTGCCGCCAAACAGGAGCAGGTTGCCTTCGCTGTCGGTCCAGCCTACCGCAGAAACTCGGCTACCGGGGTTGATATTCGGTGCTGGAATTCCGAACATGCCGTAGTCGGCTGGCCAGCCGCAGAGGCCAAAAACACTGTTGGCCGCGCAAAGAGATGGCATGGTGCTGCTGCCAGCGATCCATGTCCAGTTTCCAGCGGAGGGGGAGAATTCCCAGAGGTCGTTCATGTGGCCGGGATTTCCCTGTGCATCGAAGCCTTCGCCGCCAAAGAGCCAGAGGTTGCCGCTCTTGTCGATCCAGGTGGTGGCATTGTCGCGCCCGCCGGGAGAGTTCGCGGTGGAGGGTATACCGAGTTTTCCGTAGACTCCGGATTGTCCTCCATTGCTGCTGATGGAGTTGCTTCCGCTCTTCCACGTCCATTCCTTGGAGGTGGGGCTGAACTCCCAAAGGTCGTTCAGCTCGCCAAAACTGCCGTTGGCGTCGAAGCCTGCTCCCCCAAAGAGCCAGAAGTCACCGTTGCTGTCGGTCCAGTAAGAGGCGGCATTGCGTCCGCCCGGAAGATTCTTGGCGGAGGGTATCCCCTGTGTGCCGAAGATGCCTGGATACCCACAGGGTAGAGTGGCGCTTCCCGCACAACTGGAGGGTACAGTGCTGCTCCCGCCCATCCAGGTCCATTGGAGTGTGTCTGGGTCCAGCTCCCAAAGGTCGTTCAAAATGCCACCGACGGCGTTGGCATCGAGGCCAGCGCCGCCCAAGAGCCAGAGCTTGCCATCGTTGTCGGTCCAAGTGGCTGCGCTGTCTCTTCCGCCGGGAATGTTGCCCGGAGCTGGCGTTCCCAACGTTCCGTAGACTCCAGGTTGGCCGGGTCCGTTTGCGGTGTTTTGGGTTCCGCCAACCCAGGTCCATTCGTTCGGGGCTGTTGCCGGGGCTTGGGAATAGGCAACTGTGTAAGTGGACACAGTGAGGAAAGAAAGCACGATGCCAAAGACAAAACAACGTCGAGCTGTTCGCATCTAAGAATATCCTTTGGACTTAGTTGCGAGGATGTTAGCACATGAAGGTTAGAACCAGATATCCATCTCGATGGATGGTTAGGCAAGGTGCTTATCGCGTTCGGGGAGATAGGGGCGATGTAAGATGGAGGCGAAAAACGGATTGGAGCGATGATGAGAGCGGAATTGCTGCGATTCAATGGTGCTGTCGACGAGGATCCTGCTATCAGGGCATGGATGCAGGAGCACGACGGTGCCCTGGGAGCGATTGCGCAGGAGTGGTTTGCGGTGATGCGGAGTTGCGGGGACGAGGTGCGAGAGTTGCTGCATGACGGCTGTCCTGTTGCCTGCCTGGGCGATGCGCCGTTTGGCTACGTGAATGTCTTTCGTTCGCACGTAAACGTGGGATTCTTTCAGGGCGCGACATTGGCGGATCCGGCCCGGATTCTGCAGGGCACAGGCAAGTTAATGCGTCATGTGAAGCTGAGGCCCGGAATGGCCTCGCACGCGGAACCGCTCCGCCTGCTGATCGAGCAGGCGTACTGGGACATCAAGGCACGCGTCGAAAACGGCTAGAGCGGAGAAACGAACGGAGCGGGCGTGGAGGTTGTCGCGCGGGTTGGCGGCGGCTTGGTAGACTCATTGGCCCAGGGAGGATTGCGCTTTGACGATGGATCGAAAGCTCTTTTATACGAGCGCGGATGTGGACCGAGAGGCTGCCGGCGAGACGCCGGGGAAGTTTCCGTTTACGCGGGGAATACAGCGGGAAATGTACCGGAGCCGGCTGTGGACGATGCGGCAGTATGCGGGGATGGGCGATGCGGAGGAGTCGAACCGGCGATACCGTTTCCTGCTGGAGCAGGGGGCCCGGGGGTTGTCGGTGGCGTTTGATTTGCCGACGCAGACGGGCTACGACTCGGACGCGTCGATGGCGGCCGGCGAGGTGGGCCGGGTGGGCGTGGCAGTGAGTTCGCTGGAGGATATGGAGCGGCTGTTCGCGGGGATTCCTGTGGAGGAGGTGTCGACTTCAATGACCATCAACGCGACGGCGACGACGCTGCTGGCGATGTATGTGGTGGCGGCGGAGCGGGCCGGGGCGGATGTGCGGAAGCTGACGGGGACGGTGCAGAACGACATTCTGAAGGAGTACATTGCGCGAGGGACGTATATCTATCCGGTGGGGCCGGCGATGCGGCTGACGACGGACCTGATGGGCTGGGCGGGCGAGGTGACGCCGGAGTGGAACACGATTTCGATCAGCGGATATCACATGCGGGAGGCGGGATCGACGGCGGTGGAGGAGCTGGCGTTTACGCTGATGAACGGGCGGGCGTATGTGGAGGCGGCGCTGGCGTCGGGGTTGGGGATCGACAGCTTTGCGCCTCGGCTGAGCTTCTTTTTCAATGCGCACTCGGATTTGTTTGAGGAAGTGGCGAAGTTCCGGGCGGCGCGGCGGATATGGGCGCGGTGGATGCGGGATGAGATTGGGGCGGTGAATCCGCGGAGCTGGATGCTGCGGTTTCATGCGCAGACGGCGGGGTCAACGCTGACGGCGCAGCAGGCGGAAAACAACATTGTGCGGACAACCGTGGAGGCTCTGGCGGCGGTGCTGGGCGGGACGCAGAGCCTGCATACGAACGGCTTCGATGAGGCGCTCGCACTGCCGACCGAGCAGGCGGCGCGGATTGCGCTGCGAACGCAGCAGATATTGGCGTTTGAGAGCGGAGTGGCCGAGGTGGCCGATCCGCTGGGCGGCAGCTACTACGTGGAGGCGCTGACGGACCATATGGAGGCGGGCGCGGAGGAGCTGTTTGCCGGGATCGGGCGGATGGGCGGGATGCTGCGGGCGATTGAGTCGGGGTGGGTGCAGGGGCGGATACAGCAGTCGGCGTACGCCTGGCAGCGGAAGGTGGATGCGGGCGAGCGCGTGGTGGTGGGGGTGAACCGCTTCCAGACGGAGACGGCGCAGGTGCCGACGGAGCGGGTGGACGCGGAGTTGGAGCGTCGGCAGGTGGAGCGGCTGCGGGCGTACAAGGCGCGGCGGGATGCGGGGGTGGTGGCGGCGGGGCTGGCGGCGCTGGGAGAGCAGGCGCGGGGCGGGGGGAAGCTGATGCCGGCGGTGGTGGGCGCGGTGAAGGTCGGGGCGACGGTGGGGGAGATTGCCGATGCGCTGCGGGCGGTGTTTGGGGAGTATCGGGAGTCGGTTACTGTTTAGGCGCTGGGCGCCTTGGGCTTGAGGACGAGCAGGTAGGAGCCGAGGGCTAGGGCGATGACGCCGAGGGCGAACTCAAACCAGGCCTGTTTTAGGCCGGGGTGGACTTGCCAGATGTGCGCGCCCATGTAGAAGGCGAACAATCCGACGAGAACGAGCAGCACTCCACGAATTCTGTTGCGGACCATGTTTGTATCCTTTTGCCTCTGGGGCGAGGGTGGTTTGTCTCATCGTATCGTGTTTGGGGTGGGCTGAGCTTGCAGTTGCTGCCGGCGAAGGCGGAATGCCTGGGCGAGAGTCTTGACGTCGTGGGCCCAGAGTGGCAACAAGCAGCTCATGGCGAGGCCCTCAAGGTCGCAGAGGATGCCCCAGGCGATGGCCAGCGTGAGGAGCCAGTAGGCGCGGTCAAGGCAGAGCGCGGCGACGGTCGCCACCACGAGGATGACTCCCCAGACTTTGGCGAGATAGGAGTGGTAGCTGGCCATGCGGCGATACTTCCAACTGTCGAAGGCCAAGCGGAGGGCCTCAAGCGCGAGGAGGATGGCGAAGAGCCACAGCCGACCGCGCACGATGGGCCAGTGGCGTACGACCAGCGCTGCAGCCACGCCGAGGTAGAAGACGGTATCCGCAGCGGAGTCGGAGACGCGAAGGGCAGCTGTCTCTGTTCCCCAGCGGCGAGCGAGGATGCCGTCATAGACGTCTGAGAGAAAGCCAGTGAGCAGCATTGCGCCCAGACAGAGTTGCGGATGCGGCAACCTGGAGGCGACCAGCACCATGAAGGGAGCGAGCAGGATGCGCAGCGTGACAAGGCCCCAGGGCACGGCTTGCCGCCAACTCAATTTCATCGCGCCACACCTCACACCGAGCCACGGATTGACCACGGAAGTCAGCAGTCCTATCTTCAAATAAGGTACAGCAGCCCGACTGCCGCGCCATGAGGCCAACAAACATGTCATCTCCCGCTATCGCTACTCCTCTGAAGCAGACCGCACTGAATGCCACGCACCGCAAACTGAAGGCCAAGATGGTGGACTTTGGGGGGTGGGATATGCCGGTGGAGTACTCGGGGCTGATGGCCGAGCACCTGGCGGTGCGGACCGGGGTGGGGCTGTTTGACGTGAGCCACATGGGGGAGATCCAGTTTCGCGGGCCGAACGCGCTGGCGGCGGTGCAGTCGATCACGATGAACGACGCGTCGAAGCTGAAGGACGGGCAGGCGCAGTATTCCGCGCTGCTTACGCCGGAGGGGACCTTTGTCGATGACATTCTGGTGCACCGGCTGGGGGAGAACGACTACCTGCTGGTGGTGAACGCGGGGACGAAAGACAAGGATTACGCGTGGATTCGCAAGCATGTGGGGGCGACGCACGGGATCCACTGCTCGGATTACTCCAGCTACTACTCGCAGATTGCGGTGCAGGGGCCACGGGCCCTGGAGACGGTGCAGAAGCTGACGAAGGTGGATTTGGGGGGAATCAAGAACTACTGGTTCACGTGGGGGCAGGTGGCGGGAATCTACAACACGCTGATTGCGCGGACGGGGTACTCGGGCGAGGACGGATTTGAGCTGTATATTCCGTCGGACGTGGCGACGACGGAGAAACTGTGGGATGCCCTGATGGAGGCCGGGGCGGAGTTTGGGATGTTGCCGTGCGGGCTGGGAGCGCGGAATACGCTGCGGCTGGAGGCGGGGATGCCGCTGTATGGGCATGAGATTTCCGATGAGACAACGCCGATTGAGGCTGGGCTGGAGAGATGGCTGAAGCTGGACAAGCCTGCGGATTTTCTGGGGCGGGCGGCGTTGCATGCGCTGAAGGACGCGGGCGGCCCGGCGCGGAAGCTGGTTGGGCTGGAAATGGTGGAGCGCGGGATTGCGCGAGACGGCTACCCGGTGCTGAATGAGGCTGGGGAGACGATTGGGGTGGTGACGAGCGGGTCTCCTGCGCCGTATTTGAAGACGAATATTGCGTATGCGTATGTGCCGGTGGCGGTGGCTGAGAGCAAGGAAGATGTCTGGGTGCAGGTGCGGGCGAACCGGGTGCGGGCGAAGCAGGTGGGGACGCCGTTTTATAAGAGGGTGAAGGGGTAGAGGCGGGGCGGGGAGAGCTTTCTAGGCGGGGAGTTCGGTGAGGGGAGTGAGGCTGGCGGTCAAGAGTGGGTCTCCTGCGGGATGTGTCCAGGATAATCCTGGCGCGCGGGGGGGGGGGCTCGATGACGGCAATCTTGAAACATCATGATTTGTCATGATAAATTCAGGAGAACAGCGGAGGTGTGCGATGACAGCTCAGGCGCGCGAGAAATTCGCTACCCAGGTCAATTCTGAAATCCTGCGCTCCGTGCGGTCGATCGCCCAGACGGAAGGCAGGCAACTTCAGGCATTGGTCGATGAGGCTTTGGCCGATCTCATTGAGAAGAGAAAGCAGGGCCGCCCGCGTGCCCATGTGATGGCTGCCTATCAGGGTAGCCACGAGAAATTCGCGCCGCTGTACAAGAAGCTGGCCGAATGACGGACTATCTGACGGTGGTCGAGGTGCTGGCGATCCATGACGACCAAATTGCGCGTTATGGCGGCGCGTACGGGGTGCGGGATGGCGGATTGCTCGAAGCCGCTATTTTTCGGCCACAGACGGGCTATTATGCCGATCTGATTGAGGAAGCCGCAGCTCTGTGGGAAAGCTTGTCGCAAAACCACCCATTCGTTGACGGGAACAAGCGGACCGCCTTCGCGGCGATGTACACCTTTCTTGCCATCAACGATGTTCGGCTGACCGCAAGCGCCGGCGAGACGGAAGATTTTCTGGTCAACCTGTATGGCACCGGCTCGTTTGATTTCGAGCATCTGTGCCGATGGCTGAGGGGGAATGCTTCGAGTTAGGGTTGGATTCGGGGGTTTGTTGATGACTTGGGATTTGAGCCGCGCTGGTTGTTATAAGCACCTGGGAGATGGCTTGGGACGAAACTGAGTCTCCTACGGAGTGTGCTGGTTGATAGGCGGGATCGAGCTTTGCTCGATGGCGACCCACCCATTCCGCAAAGGGCACGGAATGAATGGGGCACCCGGAGATTTTTTACTTGGCTGGGGCTGGGGTGGCGTTGGGGAAGATGCCTTCGAGGGGTTTGCGCTTGTCCTGCTCCTGGTCGGGGGTGGGCAGGGGTTTACGGGGGAGCATCTGGTCGCGCTGGGCTGCGTTGTAGAGGAAGATGGCCTCGACGACGGCAATCTGCTTGAGATCGGCAGGCTGGAGGCGTTCGACGGTGTCTTCGTTGGAGTGGTGCGTGCGGGACTCGTAGTCCATGTCGTCCTGGATGAACTGGAAGCCCGGGACGCCGACGGCGTCGAAGCTGAGGTGGTCAGTGCCGCCGGTGTTGCGGTTGGTGATGGTGGTGACGCCGAGGTCTTTGAGGGGGGCGATCCACTGGGCGAAGATGGGGCCGATGGCGGTGTTGCCCTGGGTGTAGACGCCGCGGATTTTGCCGGTGCCGTTGTCGACGTTGAAGTAGGCGCTGACGAGCTTCTGCTCGGGCTTGACCTCAAGGGGGCCGGCGGCGCGGCGCATGAACTCCGGCAGGGCGAGCTGGTCGGGTTCGGTGGAGAGCCTGGCGGAGCCGAAGTGCTGGGTGCAGTAGCCCTTGGAGCCGAAGATTCCCTGCTCTTCGCCGGTCCAGAGAGCGATGCGGATGGTGCGGCGTGGCTTGATGCCGAGGGCCTTGAGGATGCGGACGGCTTCCATGGCGACTACGGTTCCGGCGCCGTTGTCGGTGGCTCCGGTGCCGGCGATCCAACTGTCGAGGTGACCGCCGACCATGACGACCTGCTCCTTGAGGGAGGGGTCGGTGCCGGGGATTTCGGCGACGGTGTTGAAGCCGTGCTCGTGGTCTCCGGTGAATTTGGTTTCGATATCGATTTCGACGGAGACGGGGGCGTGGGCCTGTGTGAGGCGG